>FWPV01003561.1_pt1 | contig 19309 bp, 13 predicted proteins | sample 2228371 | NCBI WGS metagenome assembly FWPV01 (sample SAMEA103939776, study PRJEB20133) | metagenome
ATTTCTAACCCTTTTATCCCCCCCAATTCTGTAAAGCGCATCCATCGTTAGTTGTCTTAGTGTCCCCCTTTCTTCCCTTATTTCCTTAAATTGCTCCGGGTTATTGCACCCTCAAAGGTATTGCCATAAAAATTTATATCACGATAACATTACTATGCTTCGTCAATATTAAAGAATTGACCCCAATGCTATCATTGACAGGATTATGCTCTAAGCTGTCTTCTGCTTCGCCGTTTCCTTTTCAAGAATATCGACTATATATTTATTAATGGTAACGCCTTTTTTTGTCGCTTCAATCGCAATGCGTTGGTGTAAAGTCGATCCGATACGGATATTAAAAGATCCTTTAAACGGATACTCGGGCTCTTTGCCCTGTTCCTTACAGGTCTTAATGTAGTCGTCTACAGCTTCCTCAAATGATTTACGCAGTGATTTGACGTCGGTGCCCTCATAGCTGACGAGAGCACGGATAAATTCGATTTTTCCATAAAATACCTTGTCCTCATCGCTATAATGGACGGAACCATAATAATTCTTATATCTCATCATATCTTTCATATCAATTCCTCCCTTCTTAAAGTTTCTTCGATCTGCTCCAACTGGTATTTTTTCAGTACAGGTGTCGGGTGCGGTTTATGAAGGATTATCGGAGGCAGCGTCTCGTGGATGAACTTAATTCTTGATCCCCCGGTCTTCCCGGACTTTGTTAATGAGTATCCAAATCCGTTTAACATGCTAACAAGTTCTTGCCATGTAAAGTCATTGGGCATGGACAGGAAGCGGTTGATAATCTTCTTGCGCTTACTCAGGGATATCCTCCTTTAAGTTGTTTACTATATTATCATTAATTAATATGAAATGCAACTATAATTAGTTGCAGGTAATGTCAATAATTTTGTGTAAATTCATTTAAGGGCAGTTTCTCCATTGTTCGTTCAGGTGACTTAATACAGCATATACAATTCTCTCAATACTCTGCAGTGGGTCCGAAGTGTCAGGTCTACAAAATTGACAGGGGATAAGATTTAGTAATAGAATGAGTGCCGATGGCTCGACCTCTCAGAATAGAATATCAAGGAGCTTTCTATTATATAACCGCAAGTGGCAATGAGGGAGGCGCTTAATAATTTGTGTAATGTGTTGACCTGACACTATTAACTTTTAAAAAAGCCCAACGAATTATTCAAGCCGACCGGGAGTAGCCATTGTTTGAAATACAATGCTCAATAGCTCGGCGTCTTTGTTCAGATGTTATACCCATGAAATAATTACTGAAATTGATTAAATTAAATATGTATTCCAAGATCAAAGGAACTATCAGGGACATTGAAACCATTGCGGCAGGGAATGAAATAAAGAATTTGAATCGTTTAAACAAAATATACGGTAAAACAAATTGCAAAAATTAAAAGGCATTTGTAAGGTGGAACTGGAGGATGGTGCTGTTCTTGAAGCGGAAGTGCATTGTTATGAAGGACACGGCATCGGGAAAAAGAAATAAAAATAAAAAGATATTTATGAGGGAATGACATGAAAAACATTTTATGATATGCGTTGACAATCGCGGCTATGAATCGTCATTGGAAAAAAGAAAACTATACGAAGTCCTAACCGACAGGGCAGCAGAAAAACATCATCAGATAAGGGTCATTGATGAATCAGGTGAAGATTATTTGTATCCTAAAAAGTTTTTTGCTCCTGTGAGATTACCTCAAATCACAAAAGAAAAATTAGAATTAGCAACAGCATGGCAAATCACTCCAGCAAAGGGCGTTCAACCACCGCACAGTTCAGGCGTTAGGCCTCCAAAAAATTAATATAATATCACCTTACTGTCATGTCCCTGATAATCGATACCACTGCTTAGTGCTGATAATTTTTTAAAAAGGATAAACAGGGTCAAACTCGTAACCCTTACGGATAAAGATGATAAGGTTATTGCATATAAAGTCACAAAAAAATAGATGAAGTCACAAGAACTGCCTTAAAGGTATCTGGAATAGCTTCTATACAGGCAAGAAAGATGTATTGGCGAAAATGAATACCACTTTCTATATTTTCAATCACTTACGTTCAAAAATTTATAAAGTCGGGCTGAAAATAGAATTATTGGTTAAATAAATTTTAAGCTATATCTGTATTATTCAGGTTAAATTATATCTGCATGATATTCCTGTAAAGACTTGACTTCGCTTTTTCTGTTTTTATAAGCTTCGATTCCACGGCTTGCAGCAATACCGGCAGCCAGTGTAGTTATATACGGGACTTTATATTTAATCGCTGACTTACGTATATATGAATCATCATGCTTGCCAAGCTTGCCACTTGGAGTATTAATTATAAGGTTTATTTCCTTATTTTTAATTGCATCAACTATATTTGGTCTTCCCTCATGCATTTTATTTATAATCTCTGCATTTATCCCGTTGTCTTTTAGAAATTTATGAGTACCACGGGTTGCATATATTTTGAAACCGAGATTTGCAAAACGTTTGGCAACTTGTAAAGATTCTTTTTTATCTTCATCTGAAACAGTGATTAATACATTTCCTTTTAGAGGCAGACGTTGATTTGCAGCTTCAAGGGCCTTATAATATGCCATTCCAAAAGAGTCAGCTATACCGAGAACTTCACCTGTAGAACGCATTTCAGGCCCGAGAATAGGGTCAACTTCAGGAAACATATTAAACGGAAATACAGCTTCTTTAACTCCGAAATGTCTTATTAAACCATGCCTTAAGTTCATATCTTTTAATTTTTTGCCGAGCATTATTTCTATGGCAATCTTAATCATTGGTATATTACAGACTTTCGAGACCAGTGGCACTGTTCTCGATGCGCGTGGATTTGCTTCGAGAACATAGAGCGTATCATCTGCAATAGCATATTGAATGTTCATAAGTCCGATAACATTCAATTCAACCGCAATCTTTTTTGTATATTCATAAATTGTTTCAAGATGTTTTGCCGGAATACTGATCGGAGGTATTACACATGCTGAATCACCTGAATGTATTCCAGCAAGTTCTATATGTTCCATTACAGCAGGCACAAAGGCATCTGTACCATCTGATATTGCATCTGCCTCTGTTTCTATGGCATTTTCAAGAAATTTATCAATCAGAATGGGTCTGTCAGGAGTTACCTCAACAGCTGCAGTAACATATCTCCTTAACATTTCTTCATCATGAACAACTTCCATTCCTCTTCCACCAAGAACAAAAGATGGTCTAACCATAAGTGGATATCCTATTTTCTTTGCTATATCAAGAGCTTCCTTAAGAGTCTTAGCCATTCCTGATTCGGGCATAGGAATACCGAGTTTTTTCATCATTTTTCTGAATAGATCTCTATCCTCAGCGAAGTCAATTGTATCTGTTGAAGTGCCAAGAATTTTTACACCTGCTTCATGAAGTTCTCTTGCTATATTTAAAGGAGTCTGTCCACCAAATTGAATTATGACGCCTTCTGGTTTCTCATTTTCATATATAGAGAGCACGTCTTCAACTGTTATGGGTTCAAAATATAATTTGTCGGAAGTATCATAATCAGTCGAAACAGTCTCAGGATTGCAGTTTACCATGATTGTTTCATATCCTTTTTCTTTAAGAGCAAGCGCTGCATGGACACAGCAATAATCGAATTCGATTCCCTGTCCAATACGATTCGGCCCTCCACCTATTACCATAACTTTTTTTCTATTGCTGACCTTGACCTTATTTTCTGCATTGTAAGTTGAAAAATAGTATGCTGCGTTCTCTACTCCGCTTACTGGAACTGGCTCCCATGCCTGAACAAGACCAAGAGATTTTCTCTGTTCTCGAATTTCTTTCTCAGATATACCTAAAAGCATTGCAATATATTTATCAGCAAAACCGTCTTTTTTAGCTTGTATTAGAATTTCATCAGGAAGTTTCTTGCCCTTATAAGTAAGTATTTTTTCTTCGAGCACAACAAGTTCTTTCATCTGTTTAATAAACCATGGTTTGATATGAGTTTTCTTATAAAGTTCATTAATATCAGCTCCTTTGCGTAATGCCTCGTACATAATAAACTGCCTTTCACTTGATGGAAAAGATAGCATGTCAAGGAGTTCTGGAAGAGCCTTTAAATTGAAATCTTTTGCAAAACCAAGTCCATATCTTCCTATTTCCAGAGAACGTATTGATTTTTGAAAAGCTTCTTTATAATTTTTACCAATACTCATAACCTCGCCAACTGCTCTCATCTGAGTGCCAAGCTTGTCCTCAACTCCCTCGAATTTTTCGAAAGCCCATCTTGAAAATTTAACAACAACATAGTCTCCCCATGGTTCATATTTGTCGAGTGTCCCTGCACGCCAGTAAGGAATTTCATCAAGTGTAAGCCCACCGGCAAGTTGTGAAGAAACTCTGGCTATGGGAAAACCTGTTGCTTTTGAAGCAAGTGCAGAAGAACGGGAAGTTCGGGGATTTATTTCGATTACAACGACCCTGCCGGTTTTGGGGTCATGAGCAAATTGTATATTAGTTCCGCCAATAACTTTAATTGCTTTTACAATATCATATGAATACTTCTGTAATTTTTTCTGTAGTTCAGTGTCAATCGTTAGCATAGGAGCAGTACAATAAGAATCACCTGTATGTACTCCCATTGCATCAACATTTTCAATAAAACAGACAGTAATACATTGATCCTTAGAATCTCGTACAACTTCAAGTTCGAGTTCTTCCCATCCAAGAACAGATTCTTCAACAAGGATCTGCCCGATTAAGCTTGCAGAAATACCTCTACTTGCAACTGTTCTAAGTTCTTCTATGTTATAAACAAGTCCACCACCTGTACCCCCCAGTGTATAGGCAGGCCTTATAACAACAGGATAACCGAGTTTAGATGCAATTTCTTCTGCCTCTTCAACACTGAAAGCAGGTTCACTTGCAGGCATTGGAATACCAAGTTTGTTCATAGTATCTTTAAATGCGATACGGTCTTCACCCCTTTCAATCGCATCTGCTTCAACTCCAATAATTTTTACCCCATATTTTTGTAAGATTCCCTTTTTATGAAGATCTGCTGTTAAATTTAAACCTGTCTGTCCACCTAAATTTGGAAGGACCGCATCAGGTCTTTCTTTTGCAATAATTTTTTCAAGTGAATCGACTGTTAATGGTTCCAGATAAGTTATATCAGCCATGCCAGGGTCAGTCATTATTGTTGCTGGATTAGAATTAACTAATATTATTTTATATCCAAGACTTCTTAAAGCTTTGCATGCTTGAGTGCCTGAGTAATCAAATTCACACGCCTGACCGATCACAATAGGACCTGAACCAATTATAAGCACTTTTTCGATATCTTCTCTTCTTGGCATTATAAATTCCCCCTTATTTTTATTAAGTATTTCTTAATCATAAATCCAAAAAATTTTTATAGTTGACAACAAACTTTAATGTGCTTCTGCCCAGTTTTTACCAGTATGAATATCCACAACAAGTGGCACACTGAGATTTACAGTATTTTCCATTTCTTCTTTAATAATGCTGACTATTTTATTTAACTCGTCAGGAGGTGATTCAAACAGAAGTTCATCATGCACCTGTAAGATCATTTTTGTTTTAAATCTTTCTTTATATAGTTTCTCATGTATTTTAATCATAGCGAGTTTTATAATATCTGCTGCAGTTCCCTGAACAGGTGTATTGATCGCAAGCCTTTCACCCTGTTGTCTGATGCTGTTGTTTGTGCTTTGAATCTCAGGAATTGCTCTTTTTCTACCAAAAAGGGTTGAGACATATCCGTTGCATCTTGCATCATTTATACAGTTATCCATATAGAGCTTTACACCAGGATGTCTGTTAAAATATTTCTCGATATAATCTCTTGCCTCTTCTGTTGATATACCGAGAGATTGTGATAACCCGAATGGTGATATACCATAAATAATCCCAAAATTAACTGTTTTTGCGATTCTGCGAGCATCAGAAGTTATTTTCTCAACAGGTATATTTAATATCTCTGATGCTGTTCTTGCATGTATATCAATATTATTTTTAAATGCATCAAGTAAACCTTCGTCACCGCTTAAATGTGCGAGAATTCTTAATTCAACCTGAGAATAATCTGCTGAAATAAGGAAATTTTCTCCTTCAGAAATAAAAGCTTCTCTGATTCGTTTTCCCCACTCTCCTTTTACAGGAATATTCTGAAGATTGGGCTCACTGCTACTTAATCTACCCGTTGCAGTAACTGTCTGGTTAAATGATGTATGAACTCTTCCGGTCAATGGATTTACGAGCGAAGGTAGAACATCAATATATGTTGTTTTTAATTTACTCAGACTTCGATAATTAAGAATCTCACGCGGTAGTTCGTGATAATTAGCAAGTTCCTCAAGCACACTCATTTCTGTTGAATAACCTGTTTTTTTCTTTTTGCCTGGCTGAAGCCCAAGACTTTCAAATAATATCTTGCTCAACTGTTTAGGAGAATTTATGTTGAACTCTTCTCCTGCGATAAAATAAATTCTTCTCTTTATAGCCTCCATTTCTGATTCGATTTCATTTGAAAATCCATAAAGTATCACAGGATTAATCTTAATGCCTGTCATTTCCATGTCAGCCAGCACTCTGATCAAAGGCATTTCAATAGTTTTATATAGAGGTTCGAGATCCTGTTTGCGTATTTCTTCAAAAAGCATTTCTTTAAGTTCAAAACTTAATAGAGCATCTTTACAGGCATAAGGAGCTGCCTCATCCAGAGATACTTCCCCGAATGATTTCCTGTTCCCGAGCACTTCTGTGAAAGGTTTTTTCTGTTTTGAAAGATATAGATTTGCACTATCTTCGAGATTATGTCCGGGTTTGTTAGGATTAAGCAAATACGAAGCGAGCATGGTGTCATATAAAATGCCTTCTATGTTCATGCCTTCTTTTTGTAAGATTTCAAAGTCATATTTGAGATTATGTCCTATTTTTGGTATGTCTTTATCTATAAGCAAAGGTCTCAAAATCTCAAGAGCTAATTTTTTTCCTAACTGTTCTGGTGCTCCTTGATATGAATGTCCAATCGGAACATAAAATCCTTTATCTTTATTAAAACAAAGAGCAATCCCGACAATATCCGCTGAAACCGGATTTCTATTTGTAGCTTCTATATCAATGGCAAAACCATTTTTTAAATCTGGAATTAATTCATGAAGTTTTTCTGCTTCAAGTATAATCTCATAGTTAATTGAATCAGTTTTTGAAGGTATAAGTTTCATCAGGCTGCTGAATTCGAATTCAATAAAAAGATTTCTAAGTAAATCCCAGTCAGGTTCAGGCAAATTGAGATCTTTCAAATCATCTTCAATAGGAACAGATGTACGAATAGTGGCAAGCTGCCGGCTCAGTGTAATAATATTGTTATTTTCTGAGATTAATTTTCTTAATTTTTCTTTTTTAATCTTTTCAGGATATTTTAAGAGCTCATCAAGACTTCTGAATTGCTGAAGTAATTCTTTTGCAGTTTTTTCCCCAATTCCCTTAACTCCTGGTATATTGTCAATTGCATCACCAGTAAGAGCCATGAATTCAGGTATTCTATCAGGTGTCAACCCGTAACGTTCGATAGTATATGTTTTATCAAGAATCCTATCTTTCACAGGGTCATATATCTTAATGCCATCATCAATAAGCTGAAGCATATCCTTATCACCTGTAACTATGTAAACCTCTTTGCCCGAAGCTGCTGCTTTTTTTGCAATGGTACCAATTATATCATCAGCTTCATAACCTGGTATCTCAAAAGTCTTTATTTTTAAAGCTGCAACAATTCTTCTAATATGGGGTAACTGTTGTATAAGATCAGAAGGTGCTTCAGGTCTGTTTGCTTTATATTCATTGAAGAGCCTGTGTCTTTCAGTTGGAACAGGCGAATCAAATGATATGGCTATTTCATCAGGTTTTTTCTCTCGAATAATTTTAAGGAGCATATTGGTAAAGCCAAAAATAGCATTTGTTGGAAAGCCTTTGGAATTTGAAAGCTCTCTGATAGCATAGTATGCCCTGTAAACATAAGAATTTCCATCAATTAGATAAAGTTTCACAACAAAAGATTATAACCTATTTAGCCTCTGTAATGCAGACATTAACCCTAATGATACAGACATTACTCAAGAATTTATTTAACGCGATGATTGTATTTAAAATGCATATAACTCGCAGGTTAAGTCAAGCACCATTTCAATGCGTTCTGGAACATTTTTAGCCATGGAGAAGCTTTGATGTTTTTCCATTCTTCAGGCATATATGCCCATTGCCATTTAAGAAAAACTCTCTCAGGATGGGGCATCATAGCAAGGTGTCTTCCATCGGGTGAACATAAAGCAGTTATTCCGTAAGGTGAACCATTTGGATTAAAAGGATAAATTTCTGTTTCTTCTCCTCTGTCATCGACATATCTTAGAGGAGCAAGATTTTTTTGCATTACTTCCTCAAGCATTTTTTCTTCAGGGAAGTAAAGCCTTCCTTCACCATGAGCAATCCATATTCCAAGAACAGAGCCTTCCATGCCTTCAAGCATTATTGATGGGCTTTTATGTATTTTAACTGTTGAAAACCTTGACTCAAATCTGCCAGATTTATTCCGAACAAATCTCGGTTGCAATCTGTCTGAAATACCCCTCCATGGTACCCATCCAAGAAGTGCCATTAACTGACATCCATTGCATACACCGAGACTGAAAGTATCTTTTCTTTCATAGAAATTTATAAATTGCTCAAAAAGTTTCTGGTTGAACCTTATTGTTCCAGCCCAGCCCTTAGCAGAATCGAGCACATCAGCATAACTGAACCCTCCGACGAAAACAACACCTCTAAATTCATCAAGACTTATTTTTTCTTCAAGTAAATCTGTCATGGTAATATCCCATACATCAAAACCGGCTGCAAAGAAAGCAGATGTCATCTCCCTGTCGCCGTTACTTCCTTCTTCCCTTAAAATAGCAACCTTTGGTTTATTACTTTTTGTCATGTAAATATCAGGTGTTTCTTCTGGAATGAATGAAAGGAGATATTTTGGTCCCTCTCTATCAAAAATAATTTTTTTCTCGATTTCAACGCATTCTGGATTTGCCTGTAATCTGTCAATCTGATAACTTGTCTCTTCCCATATATCTCTAAGAACCCTCATATCTTCATTTAGAACAATTTCATTATTGATAGATATTGAAATATTTTTATCTTGAATAGTTTCACCAATTATCTGATGAGGGATACTATCTGAGTTTAAGATCGAAACTATTTCATTCTCATTCTCTGGCATATATTCAATGAGCATTCCTGTTTCTTCAGAAAATAAAATTGAAAGAAAGTCTTTGTCTGACAGGCTGTAATTTCCATATTTTCCTTTCACTTGTATTTGAATATTAAGTCCGCAGTTACCGGCAAAAGCCATCTCAAGCAATGAAACAATCAGTCCTCCGTCACTTCTATCATGACCGGCAAGAATTAAATCCTTATCAATCATTTTCTGGACAGCATTGAATGATTTTTTTAATAATTCAATATTATCAATATCAGGACATTCATCCCCGACTTGTTTATAACATTGAGCTAATGCCGAGCCGCCGAGTCTGTACTTGCCTTCAGCAATATCTATAAAAATAAGTTTACTCAGTCCTGGTCTCTTTATATCTGGAGTTATGATTTTTGAAATATCAGGACAGGTTGTATAAGCTGAAATAACAAGTGTTCCAGGAGATTTTACAATTTCTGTATTTCCATAATTGTCAACAACTTTTGCAGCCATTGAAAGACTGTCTTTACCACCATCTATAGCTATGCCAAGTTCGCATAAGATGTCCTTCAATGCTATTGCAGCATCGTAGATATTTGCGCCTTCCCCGGGAAGTTTTGCTGCCCACATCCAGTTTCCAGAACATTTAATATCCTGAAGTGAGCTTATTTTTGCCCAGACAATATTTGTAAGTGCCTCAGCAACACACATTCTCGCCATAGAGGAAGGGTTAATCAATCCTTTTACAGGCTGTTCTCCGATTGATATTGCTATTGCTGTCTTAGAAAAATGACTCTGGGCAACAACAGCAACATCTGATAGAGTTAGCTGTAAGGGCCCTACACACTGTTGCCTTGCGATAAGTCCTGTTACAGAGCGATCAACCTTGTTTGTAAGAAATCTTTTTGAGCCAACTGATAGCAGTCTCAGAACTCTATCGAGAGCATCTCTGATGTTCAGACCTTCAGAAAATTCAAGCGGTTTATTATTCCTGACAGTACGTTTTATCTCAAAGGTTTTTTGAGGCATATCGCCGAGTATCTTAGAAAGTTCAAGATTTACAGGTGTACTTCCATCAAGTTCGTCATAAAGCACTATAAAACCATCACCTGTGATTTCACCAATAACAGCACATGGAACTTTTTCTCTTGAACATATTTCTGTGAAAAGATTCAGGTCTTCTTTTCTTAATAGTAAAGCATCCTGTTCCTGATATTCAGCCCCCCATATTTCAAGTACTGATAATGTATTATCTCCAAGCAGGATTTTCCTTATATTGATTTTTGCGCCTTCTGGATATATAATCTCCTTAACCACATTGCAATTACCGCCTGCACCCTGATCATGTATGCTTATAATGGGATTATATGTACCCATTTCCACACAGGCTCGTATTACGCGATTGACCTTTTGTTCCATTTCAGCATCACCGCGCTGGACAGCACTAAAATCGAGTTCCGCAATATTTTCACCCTGAATCATACTCGAGGCTGCTCCCCCACCAATTCCAATTCTATATGCAGGCCCACCAATTTTTACTACAAGCATGCCTCTTTCAGGATGTCCTTTCTCACAATGTCTTTCGTCAATCTGTCCGACTCCGCCTGTAAACATAATTGGTTTTATCCATTCTCTTCTTTCTCCATCAGGCATTCTTAATCCAAATGATCTTGTGAATCCCTGAATGATTGGTTCTCCAAATTTATTTCCATAATCAGATGCACCATTGCTTGCTTCTATTTCTATCTGTAAAGGAGATGCAAGGTTCGAAGGGTAATTAAAAGAGGAATCTTCCCATAACATATTGTATCCCGGAATCAGGAGATTACCAACACAATAAGCAGCAGTTCCTGCAATAACGAGGCTTCCCCTGCCTGTTGCATGCACATCTCTGATTCTCCCTCCTGTTCCTGTTTCAGCCCCTGGAAATGGAGCAACCCCTGTTGGAAAATTATGGGTCTCTGCTGTAAAAATTGGATGGTATTTAATTTCTGTCTTTTTCATACATGATGGCTTCCCGGGACTGGATGGTATAATCGTAAAAACAGAAAATCCTTTAATTGCACTTGAGTTATCTTTAAATGCGATTATGCTATTGGAGGGATTTTTTTCCAGAGGCTCTTTAATTATTTCCATCAATGTATATGGCATTTCCTGTCCATCGATAATTAGTTTCCCTTTAAAAAACCAGTGGCGTGAATGCTCGCTGTTTGACTGACTGAGATCAAAACATTCAACATTTGTTGGATTTCTTCTGATATATTTAACGAAAAGATTGTAGTAATAATCTATGTCCCATTCATCAAGTCCGAGTCCCATTTGAATATTTATTTTTCTTAAAGCATCTTTTCCTTCCTCAATAAGTGGTACTGTGAAAACTTTTTCAGGTTTTAATCCAGTTTCAAAGCTTTTTAAAGGTTCTAAATATCGGCATTCTGTCATCCTGTCGTGAATTAAATTCAGAAAAGTCTGTATAAGAGAAGAATTAAAAATGTCTTTAGAGTCTGTATTTTTTGCTATCAATTTGTATCTTCTTGAGCGTTCAATCCTTTTTATTTTGTGAAGTCCGCATGAGTGGCAGATTGATACAGCATTTGTTGACCAGGCTGTTGTAAAATTCATACGGGGACCGACCTCAATAATATAGCAATCATTCATTCTGGCTGTAAGAAAACTTTTATCGCTGAAATAATCAGGTTCAAATGTTTCAGATAAGAGCCATTTTAATTTTAAAGACTCTTCAGTTGTCAGATTATCAGAAATTTCAATATTGAAACAATATTCTGTCTCAATGTCCTGTATATCGAAAAAGCCTTTTGAATTTAAGGAAAACAGCAAAGAAGTTTTCCCTGAACTATTTAAAACTGGTTTACGGTAGTAGTGCAGTAATTCCATTTAAGGCACCTTTTTAAAGACTCTATCGAAGATATAATCGATATTTTTCAGATAATATTTCAGGTCAAAAATTTCTTCTATTTCCTCGGGTTTAAGCAATTTCTTTATCTCTTTATCTTTCTTGAGGAGCATTTTGAACTGTTTCCCGGTCTTCCAGCTATTCATGGCATTCTTTTGAATAAGCTCATATGCTTTTTCACGTGTTAAACCTTTTTCAATAAGCGCAAGAAGAACTCTCTGGGAATTGAACAGACCATAGCTTCTTGCCATATTCTTTTTCATATTCTTTGGGTAAACCTGTAAGCCTGTAAGAATTCCTTTTATTCTCTGAAGCATATAATCAACAAGTATTGTACTATCAGGTATTATTATTCTTTCAACCGATGAATGGGAAATATCCCTTTCATGCCATAAAGCAATGTTTTCGAGTGCTGCAATTGAATTCGCTCTTACTACCCTTGCGAGTCCTGAAAGATTTTCGCATCCTATTGGGTTTCTTTTGTGAGGCATCGCGGATGAGCCTTTCTGTCCTTTCATAAAAGGTTCTTCTGCCTCAAGAACCTCTGTGCGTTGAAGGTGTCTTATCTCAACAGCAATTTTTTCCACTGATGCCGCAATTAACGATAAGACTGTCAGGTATTCAGCATGTCTGTCTCTCTGGACGACCTGGGTTGCAACAGGTTCTGGTTTGAGCCCGAGTCTGATACAGACTTTTTCTTCAATTATTGGCGGAATATTAGAAAAAGTACCGACTGCTCCCGAAAGTTTGCCAACGCTGATAATGTCTTTTGCCCTTTTTATTCTAATTAAATTTCTCTTCATGTCTTCATACCAGAGAGCAAACTTAAGACCAAAAGTCATGGGTTCTGCATGTATTCCATGACTTCTTCCAATAACAGGGACATCTTTATACCTGTAAGCCTGATGTTTTATGACCTCCATCAGTTCTTTAATATCCTTGATGATTATATCTGAAGCTTCACGGAGTAAAAGAGCAAGAGATGTATCGAGTATATCAGAGGAAGTAAGCCCTTTATGAACAAATCTTGATTCATTACCAAGACTATGTGCAACTGAAGTCAAAAATGCAATTACATCATGTCTGACTACTTTCTCAATTTTATCAATTTCTGATATATCAAACTTTGCTTTTTCTTTTATTGACTGAACCGCATCAACAGGTATTTCACCAATTTCAGCCCATGCTTCACATACTGCTATTTCAACATCAAGCCATTTTCTATATTTATTCTCAAGCTTCCATAAATCTCCCATTTCTTTCAGGGTATAACGCTCAATCATAGTATCACCTCGAAATAATAAATTGTTTAATAATTATTATTACATATCCCTTGAAAAAAATGTCTTTCTTATGTTAGCATTATTTTCTTAAAATAAGTTTTTTCCTTTTTAAGGAAATCCATATTTTCACATCTTGAACAGAGGAATTCAGGAAACTGAATGAGACTGTGCTTTTTGTAAAGAAACAGGAGGAGAAAAAATAACATGGTTGCAGCAATGAAAGAATTGCTTGAGGCAGGTGTACATTTCGGTCATCAGGTAAAAAGATGGCATCCAAAAATGAAAAAGTATATTTTTGGAGAAAGAAATGGCATCTATATCATTGACCTTCAAAAGACAGTCAAAGGACTCGAAGATGCCTATAACTTTGTTAAGGAAGTATCTATTGCTGGATTGCCGGTTCTTTTTGTTGGGACAAAAAAGCAATCTCAGGATGCTATCCGTGAAGAAGCAGAAAGAGCAGGGGCTTTTTATGTTAATCAGCGATGGCTCGGTGGAATGTTAACAAATTTTTCTACAATTAAAAAGAGCATCGAAAAACTCAAAAAAATAGAAACAATGAAGCAGGATGGCACTTATGAATTGTTGCCTAAAAAAGAAGTATCTGCTTTGGAAAAAGAAAGAGAAAAACTCGAAAAAAATCTCTCCGGTATAAAAGAAATGAACACATTACCTGGAGCTATTTTCATTGTTGATCCAAAAAAAGAAAGAATTGCAATAGCTGAAGCAAAGAAACTGAAAATACCTGTTATCGCCATTGTTGATACAAACTGCGATCCTGATGAAGTTGACTATGTTATACCGGGAAATGACGATGCTATAAGAGCGATAAAGTTAATAACCTCAAAAATAGCCGATGCTATTATTGAAGCAAAAGAAACTTTGTCAAAAACTCAGGCTGAAGAAGCTGAAAAAGCAAAAATCGAAGAAAAAATTCAACTGGAAGAATCAGAGGTAAAAGAATGACAACAATATCAGCAGAATTAGTTAAGAATTTAAGGGAAAAAACAGGTGCCGGAATGATGGAATGCAAGAAGGCACTGACTGAAAGTAACGGAGATTTTGAAAAAGCTATAGACATTCTCAGGCAGAAAGGACTTGCATCAGCACAGAAAAAATCAGGAAGAACAGCATCCGAGGGGCTTATCGAGTCTTATATTCATATGGGAAAATTAGGTTCAATGGTAGAAATAAATTGTGAAACTGATTTTGTCGCCCGAACAGATGATTTTAAAAACCTCGCTAAGGATATAGCAATGCATGTTGCAGCAGCAAATCCCATTTATCTTTCACGTGAAGATGTTCCTCAGGAAGTACTGGAACGGGAAAAAGAAATATATCGTGCTCAGGTCACAAATAAACCACCACAGGTTGTTGAAAAAATCATTGAAGGAAAACTCGAAAAATTTTATACTGATTTCTGTCTTCTTGATCAGATATTTATTAAAGATACAGAGCAAAAGCTCAAAATAAAAGATCTTGTAACTGAAAAAATTGCAAAACTTGGTGAAAATATAGTTATAAGAAGGTTTGTAAGGTTTCAGCTTGGAGAAATGTCAGGACAATGAAATTCAAACGCATTCTCCTGAAGATCAGCGGCGAAGCAATGATGGGCGACAGGGGCTATGGTGTTGACCCTGCCACAGTGGATTTTATCGCAAGAGAGATAAAAGATGCAGTATCAATGGGTATTCAGGTTGCAATAGTAATCGGCGGTGGCAATATTTTCAGAGGAGTGGAAGCAAGTGTACAGGGAATGGAAAGAGCTTCAGCGGATTATATGGGAATGCTTGCAACTGTAATAAATGCCCTTGCATTACAGAATTCTCTTGAGAAACTCGGGGTGCCGACAAGGGTGCAATCTGCCATAGAAATGAAAGAACTTGCTGAGCCTTATATAAGACGTAAAGCAATAAGACACCTTGAAAAAGGTCGAACAGTTATTTTTGCAGCAGGTACAGGTAATCCCTATTTTACAACTGATACAGCAGCATCTCTAAGAGCAATGGAAATAGGTGCAGATGTAATAATGAAGGCTACAAAAGTTGACGGTGTTTATTCTTCAGATCCAATGAAAGACCCAAAGGCGAGAAAGTATGATAATATTACTTATCTTGATGTTCTGAAAAAAGGTTTAAGCATAATGGATTCCACTGCAATATCATTATGTATGGACAATAATCTTCCTATTATGGTATTTAATCTTAAAGGCAAAGGAAACATCAGAAAGATTATTGAAGGCAAGAAAATCGGGACACTGGTAAGGGGGAACAATGGAGCAAGAACTAAGAAGAAAAACAAATGAAAGAATGTCAAAAACAATAGAAGCCTTGAAAAAAGACTTTGCTTCAATCAGAACAGGAAGAGCCTCTCTGGCATTACTCGATGGTATCATGGTCAATTATTATAATACACTTACTCCATTACAGCAGGTTGCAAGCCTGAGTATTCCTGAAAGTAGATTAATCGCTATCCAGCCATGGGACCCCAAGGTTATACCTGACATTGAAAAAGCTATCTTAAAATCAGACCTTGGTCTTACACCGATCAATGACGGCAAAATGATTCGCATTAATATACCTTCTTTAACAGAAGAGAGAAGAAAACAACTCGTGAAAACAGTAAGAAAAAAGGCTGAAGAAGCAAAGATAGCGATAAGAAATATACGCAGGGATATTATTGAAGAGATAAAGAAGCTTGAAAAAGAAAAACATATCAGTGAAGATGTTGTGAAGAAGTCCCAGGACGAAACACAGAAAATTACCGACTCATTCATAGCAAAAATAGACGAAGTCCTTGCTAATAAAGAAAAAGAAATAATGGAAGTATGAGATGACAAACAGCAATTTTATTCTTAAAGTTACTGATGCAAAACTTATTGACATACAGAAAGCTCTTAAAACTGCAGGTATAAATGTAAGAAGTATAATAGAGATTTTTAAGGAAGAAGTAAGAGAAGAAAAGAATTTACAGGAAAAAACATAACAATGGCGGATAAAAAATCACAAAAAAGAAAAAAGAAATCTATAATTAAATCGAAACCTACCAGAGACAAAAAGAATATTTTAAAGCAGGGGAAATCTGTGCAGGCGAAAAGACATCATTTAGTTACTAAGAAAAAAGAGAAAGAGGAAACTGAAGAAGAAAGAAAGATTAGATTAAAAAAATTGCTTCTTGCAAAACGTAAGGAAATTCTCAAAGAGATTAAAGAAGACATATCAAAATATATAAAAGGTGAATCCAAACAACTTGTTGATACTGCACTTGACGACGGAGACTGGTCGATAGTCGATCTTTCTGAAGATATTAATCTCAAGCATATGAATACCCATAGAGAAGATTTACAGAAAGTAGATGAGGCATTAAGGAAACTTGAAGAGGGGACATACGGAATCTGCGAGGACTGCGGGGAGGAAATAAGCGAACAGAGACTTAAAATACTTCCATATGCCATCTACTGTATTGACTGCAAAGAAAAAAGAGAAAAAATAGAAGAGATGGAAAAAAAGGAAGGCCTGCTATAATGCTTCTAACATGCTGGAGATGCTGAAATACCTTTTAATTTTTTCTGAAGAATATCGGGCAAACTGAATAAAGCATTACAGGAATCACAATTTAAATAATTTAACTTTCCTCCAAGACCGGCATGTTTGATTATCATCTTGAACTCATTTTCAGTAAAATATTTTAAATTAAAATAATCATCATCGGTTGATAGTATAAAACTCCAGTAATTCCCGTAGAAAGGTACAAATACCCGCATACTGAAACACTTCTTGAAGACTTTGGATATAGCAAAAAGCATTTTTCTGTGTTCATGATAATTGAGTTCATTAAGAAAATAAGCATGGGAAACAAAAATCCCGTTTAAGTTCAAAGATTTCTTAATCAGCTTATAAAAAGCAATTTCCGATTTATTTTTAGAAGAAGCTAAATTGAAAAAACTGGGGTCACTAATATCAGAAAAAATAAAATCAAACTTTTCATTGGATTGCTGAAGATAATCTATCGCGCTTAAAAAATGTATTCTGACTCGAGGATCTTTATAAGTATTCCGATGCATCGAAGGAAAATATTTTCTCAAAAGCATTACAGCTTTTTCATCAATATCAATAGCTACTATATGCTTTACATTTTTGTATTTTACGAGCTCTCTTACTGTAGCACCTTCTCCGTATCCCAGAACCAGAGCTGATATTGATTCGTTGTTGCTTCTCTGAAGAACTGCCGGATGAATCAGGCATTCATGATAGATGAATTCATCGGCTTCAGAGCTTTGTGTGATTCCATCAATGACAAGGCATTTACCGAATCCCTTAATATCAAGTATTAATATTTCCTGAAAAGGTGTTTTTTCATGTTTAATAATTTTATTGACCCTGAATATGATTTTCATGTCAGGGTCATAACTATCAACGAACCAGACACCGTCTTTTCTTCTTAATAATATAGTTCTTTTCATTTTTAAAACTTTTGAACAAGTTTTGCAGGATTCAAATAAAGCTTTAAAACTTAAAAGATTAGATATTTTATAAGGATAACTTATGAAAAAAGGTTAACATTCCAGTCTAAAAATAGTCAACCAGAATAATAGAAATCGTCTGATTGAAGTAATAGGGGCGTATTGCTATACGTTTCTAAAAAAACGCTACACCCCTGCAAATTAGTGTTAAAACATAAACAATCCGTTACAATGGGAATCAGATGAATATTTTGTGCAATTCAATATTGTAAAAATATATATGGGCACGATACATCGTGCCCATATATTGGAAAAATTCGGCAAACCAATACGCAATTACATTTTTAATAATATATATTTCATTATCATAACAAATCAAAGCGATCAAGGTTCATCACTTTATTCCATGCAGCCACAAAGTCGTGCACAAATTTTTCTTGCGCATCATCACTTGCATAGACTTCAGCTATTGCTCTGAGTTGTGCATTTGAGCCGAATATCAGATCAACACGGGTAGCAGTCCATCTATATTCCCCTGTTTTTCTGTCTCTACCCTCATAGACCAGTCCATCTTCAGAGACTGGCTTCCACTCAGTGGCCATGTCAAGTAGATTGACGAAAAAGTCATTTGACAGTGTCTCTGGCTGTTTTGTGAAAACTCCATGCTGAACTTTACCAAAATTTGCATTTAATACACGCATGCCTCCGACTAAGACTGTCATCTCGGGAGCTGTAAGTGTCAGTAAATGAGCCTTGTCTACAAGAAGGTCTTCAGGACTAAAAGGCAAGCCTGGTTTCGAGTAATTTCTAAAACCATCAGCATATGGCTCGAGCCATGCAAAAGACTCCACATCAGTCTGCTCCTGCGATGTATCCATTCTCCCTGGTGTGAATGGAGCCTCAATATTAAAACCACCCCTTCTTGCAGCTTCCTCAACGGCAGCACATCCACCAAGCACTATTAAGTCAGCCATTGATATTTTCTTTCCATCTGAAGCCATTATATTAAAATCCCTTTGTATGTCTTCGAGTATCTTTAGCACTTTGAAAAGTTGAACAGGCATATTGACTTCCCAATCTTTTTGTGGAGCAAGCCTTATGCGTGCTCCATTTGCTCCTCCACGATAATCAGAACCCCTGAAGGAGGAAGCAGAAGACCAGGCTGTGTAGATAAGTTCTGATATGGATAGACCAGAAGCCAGAATCTTTGCTTTAAGTACTTTGACGTCATTAGTATCGATGATTTTATGATCACGTTGTGGAATAGGGTCCTGCCAGATCAAGTCTTCCCCGGGAACTTCTGGACCCAGATAACGCACCTTTGGTCCCATGTCTCGATGGGTCAATTTAAACCAGGCTCTGGCAAAGGCATCAGCGAATTCATCGGGATGCTCA
>FWPV01007732.1_pt1 | contig 19309 bp, 16 predicted proteins | sample 2228371 | NCBI WGS metagenome assembly FWPV01 (sample SAMEA103939776, study PRJEB20133) | metagenome
CATGCGCTCGAACTCGATGCTGGTAAAGACGTTTGCCAGCCGCCCATAGCCATAGTTGCTGACCCGGCGGGCGTCGAACAAGTCGTAGCCAGTTGCCAGAATGATGTTGCCCACCTGCACGGTGACAAATTTTTCTTTCTGGCTGAAGTCAATGGCGTTGGTGGGGCAGAATTTCTCGCAGGCTTTACACGTCCCTTTTTGGAAGAAGGTGCAGTTGGGGGCATCAATCACCGGGTATTTGGGCACAGCCTGGGCAAACGGCGTGTAAACCACTTTGCGGTAGCCCAGCCCGGCCTCGTACACGTCATCTACCACTTTCTTGGGGCACTTTTCCACGCAAATGCCGCAGCCGGTGCACAAGTCGGTGTTGACATAGCGTGGTTTCTGTTTGATGGTCACGGTAAAGTTGCCCACATAACCGGTCACGTTGACCACTTCGGACCAGGTCATCAGTTGGATGTTGGGATGCATACCCGCTTCGAACATGCGCGGGGTCAGGATGCAGGCCGCGCAGTCCAGCGTGGGAAAGGTCTTGTCGAACTGGGCCATGTGCCCGCCGATGGAGGGTTCGCGTTCGACCAGATAGACCCGGTACCCGGCGTTGGCAATTTCCAGCGCCGCCTGAATACCCGCAATGCCGCCGCCCACCACCAGCGTATCGGGGTGGATGGGCACTTTAATCTCTTCCAGCGGCTCATTCCTCACCACACGCTCAACCGCACCAGCTACTACGGCTTTGGCTTTTTGGGTGGCTACGGTCTTATCGGTGTGTACCCACGAGACCTGCTCGCGGATTGAGGCCAGTTCGGTCAGGTATGGGTTCAGCCCGGCGCGTTTGCTCGCGCCGCGGAAGGTGCCCTCGTGCAGGTGCGGCGAGCAGGCCGCCACCACCACCCGGTCTAACCCCATTTCCTGGATGTCTTTTTCAATCAATTCCTGCCCCAGGCTGGAGCACATGAACTTGTAATCGCGTGAGACGACCACGCCCTCGTCTTTCAGGGCTTCGGCGGCCCAATCGCGCACCTGTTCTACATCCACGGTGTGCGAAATGTTCGTGCCGCAGTGGCAGACATACACACCGACTTTTGGTTTGTTGGATTTGGACTGTGCGCTCATTCTTCCGCCTCCTCAACAATGCGCGTGGGTTTGCCTTTTGCGTTTTTGAGCAAGCGCGGCGGCATAGGCAAGCCCTCGTCTTTTTTCTTACGCGCGCCTTCTTCTACCGGTTCGGGCAGCGCCACGCCAATGCGCGCCAGGGCCTTTTTGGTGCTGGTGATTTCGCTGCCAAAGCCCAATTCGCGCGGTTCAAAGCCCAGAGCCAGACCAATCAATTGCGTAAAGAACACAATCGGCATGTGGTAATTGGTGCCAAAGTAGCGGTTGGTTTCGCTCTGGTAGGCATCCAGGTTCATCTGGCACATGGGGCAGACCGTCACCATGATGTCGGCCTGGTAACGGTCCGCCGAGGAAATGAGGCGGCGAATCAACTCGTAGGCGGTTTCCGGGCTAATTTGGGTCATGTGCCCACCGCAACAGGTGGTAGCGCGCGGAAAATCAATCACCTCAGCGCCAATCGCCTTAAGTACCTGCACCAGTTCAACCGGGTGTTCGGAGTCAGACCAGCGGTGATAGTAATCGGGGCGCGGCACCATGCAGCCCAGGTAGGGGGCCACGCGCAGGCCCGTGAGCGGTTTGACCACAGCTGCTTGCAGTTTATCCAGCCCAATGTCGTTGATGATGACATCCAGAAGGTGACGGATATCGAGCGAGCCGGGGGTGTAGTGCAGTCCGCCTGCTTCTAACGCCTGGTTGACCTTTTCACCCAACGCGGGGCGCTCTGCCATGTAGTAATCGGCTTTGGCCAGGTTCAGGTAGCAGGCCGAGCAGGGCGCCACCACGGTTTTGGCGCCATTAGACATTTTGGCCGCCAACGCCAGGTTGCGGGCAATGAGCGAATACGCCGGGATGAGGTTCATGCCAACATATTCGGTTGCGCCGCAGCAGTTCCAATCATCTATTTCTTTGAGTTTGATGCCCAGGGGTTCGGCAATCTTCATCAAAGAGTCGTAATAGGCTTTGGCGGTGCTTTCCATTGAGCAGCCAGGATAAAAAATGTATGTGCTCATGATGCCAGCTCCAGTTCCTTGGCCTTATCCAAAATGGCTTTGAGTTGTTCCAGTCCTTTTATCTTGCGCGGGGTGATGCTCATGCGCCCTTTGGTGAGCATGCCCAGCCCCATCACGCTCATGCCCACCAGGCGCAGGGGGGCGTGCTTGAGGTAGTGCCGCGTTGCCAGGCCAAATTCAAAACTGCGCCCGTACTTCTCGACCATATCTACAAAGGTCTCTGAGAATTCGGGCGCAGCAGCATCGCGGTACTTCTTTTCGCGGATGGCCATGGCTTTGAGCGTGTACATGACATCGGTGATGTGCACGTTCTGTGGGCATCGCACCACGCAGTGATAACACGAAACGCATATCCACGGCGTGTTGCTTCGCAGCACATCTTCCTTCATGCCTGCGCGCAGCATGGCAAACAACATGCGCGGGGTATGATCCATATCCGCTGCAGATGGACAGGAGCCGCCGCATGAGCCACATTGGATGCACATCTCCAAACGTGAGACACCCGCAGTGGCCATGCTAACCTGTTCCAGCAGCGACAGATCTTCTGGTTCGACCAGACCCGCCCTCGGACGTTCAACAGCAACATCTGTCGGCATAGGCCCCTCCTCTTGGGGTTGTAAAAAAAGAAACGGGCTGCGCTGCCTGCCTCCCAACAAGCAAAACGCACTAAATTATTATGCGCGCTTTTTTGTCTGTGACATTAGTTACAAGCATCATAAGAAGCATTGATATATGTCACATAAAAACATAAGAATTTGCAATATTTATGACAAATCGCACAAACAGGGGTGGAATAAAATGAACGCAACAACCATATTGTGAATTTCATCACTATTTTATAATTTTTCTCATTGCTTTTCAATCGAGGTAACTGAACTCAGGACAAAACAAACCAAAATTGACCGATGTGCAATTTTAGAAAACCGGGCACGTTATAATAGGCGCATGGTAATTAGAAAAAACGTCCCGAAGGGTGCTGTTGGGCGTTCTGATTTCTCAAAATAAACCTTCGGGACGCTGCGTAAGTAACCTCAGTTCGGAATAAGCGTCCCAAAGGTTGATTTCGACCCTTGAAGTTGCCCGTACAAAGCCTTTGGGACAGTTCAAATCTCTTATCAAGGAAATGCCATGAGCGACCGCGAAACCCACATCCAACGCTTCGAGTCAGCGCGCGCACAACTGCGCGAAATCGTCCAACTTGCACAGCACAACCCCACCATCTACGAACCCTGGCGCATGAAAGAAGTGCTCGACCACATTACCGGCTGGGACGACGCCATTATCGCTTCCATCAAATCCATGCTGGCAGGCGAAGCGCCAGCCACCCCGGCTGCACGCGGCATTGATGTATATAACGCCGAGACCGTTTCATCGCGCGAAGCCCTGCCCTACGAAATAAGCCAACGCGAATGGGAAGCCTCGCGCGCCGAACTACTCCACCTCATCCGCCAGATGAGCGAAGAACAGCTGCACCAACCCTTCACGCTGCCATGGGGCGGGAGCGGCACAATCGAAGACCTGGTAGAAATTTTTACCGAACACGAAGAAACGCACGCCAGAGAAATTCGTGAGATTATTCTGAACAACAAATCACAATAAACCGGAAGCCCACACGCCAGAAATGCAAGCACCCAAACCCCGCGCGCTAACTGAAAATTGCTGCCATGCTATAATCGAATCACATAACATCTTACACGGCGGAGGAAAAGCAGCATGAGCAACTTATCTGGACGACCTTTGGGCAGCCAGAGTTTTGGACAACGCCCTGGGCAGCCACAACCGCCCGGTGCACAACCGCCCCAGGCGAGCGCACCACGTTCCGATAAATTCGTGCCGCCGCCCATCTCCCGCCTGGAAGAAACCGGGCTTTCGGCGCTCTGGCTGCAAGACCTGGCGCTCAAAATTTTGTATTTTCAGGGGTATCTGTCGGGTTTCAAAATTGCGGAAGAAATTGCCCTGCCTTTTGCGGGCGTCACCGACCAGATTTTGGATGCGCTCAAACGCGAAAAATTGATCGAGGTCAAATCCTCACAGGCCGGGCTGGGCGAAGGCTCGTATCAGTATGCCATCACCGGGGCCGGCACCGCCCGCGCGCGCGAAGCCCTGGAGCGCAGCCAATATGCCGGGCCTGCGCCCGTCCCCGTCGAAGTGTATAACAAAGCCATCCTCAAGCAAAGCCGCCATCGCGTGGCGGTCACCTCGCGCACCATGCGGCAACTCATGTCGCAGTTGGTCCTCTCCGAGAGTACCTTCCAACGGCTGGGGCCCGCCCTCAACTCCGGCACATCCATCTTCCTTTACGGGCCGCCCGGCAACGGCAAAACCAGCGTAGCGCGCGCTTTTGGCAGCCTGATTTTGCAGCAGGATATGTACATTCCGTTTGCGCTGTACGTAGATGGGCAGGTCATCAAACTATACGATAGCGTCAACCATGTGCGCGCCCCCGAAGAAGACGCAACATCCATCGGCACGGGTTCGCTGCGCTCTTCGGCGCGGCGCGACCCGCGCTGGGTGCACATCAAGCGCCCCTTCATCGTCGTCGGCGGCGAACTGACCCTGGACGGACTCGACCTGGTGTACGACGAGGTCAACAAATATTACGAAGCCCCCTTCCAGGTTAAAGCCAATGGCGGCATTCTGCTAATTGACGACTTTGGCCGCCAGCAGGTGCGCCCGCGCGACCTGCTCAACCGCTGGATTGTGCCGCTCGAAAACCGCGAAGACTTCCTCACCCTGGCCAACGGACGCAAAATTGAAGTGCCCTTCGACGTGCTGATTGTCTTCTCCACCAACCTGCCGCCCAAAGACCTGGTGGATGAAGCCTTCCTGCGCCGCCTGCGCCACAAAATCGAAATCGGCGACCCCTCCTACGAGGAATACCGCGAAATCTTCCGGCGCGTGGCCCAGGCCAAGGGCGTGCAATACAGCGACCAGGGGCTGGCCTACCTGCTGCAAGAGTGGTACATCAAGCGCAACCGCAAACTGCGCGCCTCGCACCCGCGCGACCTGTGCGACCAGATTCTCGACATCTCGCGCTACCTGTCTGTCGAACCCGCCATGACGAAAGAGATGATAGACCGCGCCGCGCAATCATACTTTGTGGAACTGTAAAATCACTACCTTCGCCAATTTGTCACTTTTTTGATTCTCGCATCAAAACTGGTACGCAGATTCCTGAAGCAGACGCACAGGGATAAATTATCAAAAGAGGAAAGCGCCCCCACCTTTCCTCTTTCTTCGTATATGGAAACTCAAATGACAGACTCTCTTCCCCCCACCCCTACTATCTTTGCCCACCGCGGCGCATCGGCTTATGCGCCCGAAAACACCCTGGCCGCATTCACGCTGGCGCTCGAACAAGGCGCCCCGGCCATCGAATTCGATGTCAAACTCAGCGCCGACCGGCGCGTAATTGCCATGCACGACCCCACCCTGGAGCGCACCACCAACGGCGCGGGAAAAGTCGCCAGCCAACCCCTGGCCGCCCTGCGCGAACTGGACGCCGGGGGCTGGAAAGACGCCCGCTATGCAGGCGAGCGCATCCCTACCCTGGAAGAAATCTTCGAAGCCATCGGCGGCAAACTGTTCATGAACATCGAACTGACCAATTACAGCACCCCCTTCGACGGGCTGGTAGATGAAGTTGTGGCGCTGGTCAGGCGCTACGGCATGCAAAAACACGTTCTGTTTTCGTCATTTTATCCCACCAACCTGGCGCGCGCCCGGCGCTTGCTGCCAGAGACGCCCTGCGCCCAACTCTCCCTGCCTGGCTGGTCGGGTGCATGGCAACGCCTGGGCGGGCGCTTTCTGCTGCTGGCCGCCGACCACCCCTACACCAGCGACGTGACCGCCCAAAGCGTACAACGCGCCCATGCGCGCGGCCGCCGCGTGCATGTCTGGACAGTCAACGACCCGGCCGACATGCGCCGCCTGCGCGCCCTGGGGGTAGATGGCATCTTTACCGACGACCCCCCTCTGGCGCAGGCGCACTTTTTGCCCGCATAAGCCCACGCAACCGAAAAACGTCTCTGGGTAGGGGCCTACCAGCGGCTCGGCATGGCGGATGGCCACCGGGTGCGAGGCGCTCATTTCGGCGATGTTGGCGGCTGCTAAAGCGCGGCCATCCACAACGGTTACGGCGTTGCGCCCAATCACGCGCAGCCAACGGTCATCTTCCAATGGGTGAAAATTATCCCTGCAGCGCCTGCTCGGCCAGGGCCATGGCGCCCAGCACCCCGGCCCGCGCGCCCAACCCGGGCAGGACAATATATTCATCAATGCGCCCGGTGACAAGCGCCGATTGCACATACCCGTTAAGCCAGGCGCGGGTTTTGGCGTGCACCAGCGGCAGCATGTGGGGTTGCTGCATCACCCCGCCGCCCAGCACAATTTTTTGCGGCGAAAGGATAGTGATGTATGCGGAAAGGGCCAGGGCAATGTAGTGCGCCTCCAGGTCCCAGGCGGGGTGTTCGGGCGGCAGGGTTTCGGCTTTTTGTCCCCAGCGCTTTTCCAGGGCCGGTCCGGCCGCCAGCCCCTCGAAGCAATCGGCATGAAAGGGACATCCTCCCTCGAATGGGTCGCGGACGCGGTCGTGCGGCAGCGGCATGTGCCCCATTTCCGGGTGAATCAATCCGTGCAGCAAGCGTCCGTTCACCAGCACCCCGCCGCCAATGCCTGTGCCAATCGTCAGATACAGGGCTGGGTCGCAGCCGCGGGCCGCGCCCCAGCGCCACTCGCCCAGGGCCGCGCCGTTCACGTCAGTATCGAAACCGATCGGCACGCCAAACGCCTCGCGGAAGGGAGTCACCAGGTCGGCGCCGGTCCAGCCTGGTTTAGGGGTGGGCAAAATGCGTCCGTAGCCGGGCGAAGCCGGGTGGGGGTCGAGCGGGCCAAAACAGGCAATGCCCAACGCAGCCAGCGGCCCGTGAATAGCCTGCTGCGCGCGGAAGAAGTCAATCGCCTTGCCCAATGTCTCTTCAGGGGTGGTGGTCGGGAAGCGCACCTCGGCGCGGATATCGCCCGGGCCGCTGCCCACCGCGCACACGAACTTGGTGCCGCCGCCTTCGATGCCGCCAAACAATGCTGCCATGCTGCCTCCTGGTATGAATGGATGCTTGAATTATACAGTTTTGTTGTAAAACAAACGCGCCCCCATACGAGGGCGCGTTTGTTTAGAGAAAAACCATGCGTTTATTTGGCTTTGATGGTAATAGTGCGCGGCTTGACAGCCTCGGCTTTCGGCAGGGTGACGGTCAGCACACCGTTCTCAAATTCGGCTTTGGCCTTGTCGGTTTGCACTTCGGTCGGCAGCATCACCGAGCGCTCGAACGAACCATAGCGCTGTTCACGGATGTGGTAGGTGGCTTCTTTCTTTTCGTCGGCTTGCTTGAACTCACCGCGCAGGGTCAGCACATCACCCGTGACCGAAATCTGCACATCTTCGGGTTTCAACCCGGGCAGGGCAGCGCGCACAACCACCTCGTCATTGGTCTGGTACATGTCAATGGCAGGCACAGCCGCGACACCCAGGCTGATTGGGCGCGTGAAGGCGTCGTCGAACAGGCGATCCATCGCCTCACGCAGAGACATAATTTCGCGCATGGGTTCCCAACGAGTCAGATTGGACATAATGCACCTCCTTTACACGCGGGTTGTTTTTTGTGGTTTCGCCCCTTAATTTAAGCGCCTTGTGTTGGAAAAACGTCAAAAGAATTTATGAAAATCGAAAAACTTGAATCAGAACATGCTAACATTTTTCTAACGCAATTCTTGCGCGGCGTGCGCTTTTGGCGTTATAAAATTTTTGGCGCAAAACCACAGAGGAGGATGGTCATGTCTGATACGGTACGCGAAACCCAAACGTTTACCTTCAAAGCCGAAACCCAACAATTACTCAATATCCTCATTCACTCGTTATACAAAGACCGCGAAGTCTTTCTGCGCGAACTGCTCTCCAACGCATCCGATGCGCTCAACCGCCTGCGTTTTGAAATGCTGACCAACCAGGACGTGCTCGACCCCGGCGCGCCGCTGGAGATTCGCATTAGCGCAGATAAAGACAAGCGCCTGCTCACCATCCGCGATACAGGCATTGGCATGACGCGCGAGGAAATCATCGAAAGCCTGGGCACCATTGCGCAATCGGGGGCGCGGCGCTTTTTGGAAGTTGCCCGCCAAAAACAGCCCGACTTTGCCGGTGTGATTGGACAGTTCGGCGTGGGCTTCTACTCGGTCTTTATGGTGGCCGAATCGGTGCGGGTGACCTCGCGTTCGTTTCGCAAAGAGGCCGAAGCGGTGACCTGGCGCGCCACAGGCGAGGATCACTTCGAGGTAGGGCCAGCCGAAATGAGCGAGCGCGGCACGAAAATCGAAATCACGCTCAAGGAAGACGCCCTGGAGTTTGCCGACCCCTTCCGCATTCGCAACATCATCCACAAACATTCCGATTACATCGCCTTCCCCATTTATGTCGGCGACGACGACAAGCCGGTCAACAAGCAAACCTCGCTGTGGCGCACGCCCAAAGCCGACCTGAGCGACACGCAGTACAACGATTTCTACCGCCAGTTGACGCTGGATTTCGATGAGCCGATGCTGCGCCTGCACTATGTGACCGATGCGCCCGTGCAACTGTACGCCCTGCTGTATGTGCCGGCCAAACGCGAGCGCGGCATATTTTCGCTGCGCAAGGATGATGGGCTGAAACTGTATTCGCGCAACATTTTGATTGACGAATACAACAAAGACCTGCTGCCCGATTACCTGCGCTTTGTGCAGGGCGTGGTGGATTCGGAAGACCTGCCGCTCAACGTCTCGCGCGAGACGGTGCAATCCAGCGGGCTGATGCCCAAACTGAAGCGCGTGCTCACCAACCAGGTGATGAAAGAACTGGAAAACCTGGCCCGCAACGATGCGGAAAAGTACAACACCTTCTGGCAAGAATTTGGCGTCTTCCTCAAGCAGGGCATTGCCACTGCCCCGCACGAGACCGAAGCGCTGCACCCATTGCTGCGCTTCAAAACCAGCCTGCACCCCGAAACCTGGTCTTCGCTAGAAGAGGTGACCCAGCGCCTGCCCAGCGGTGAAAACATCATCTACTACCTGGTTGGCGATGACCCCAAATCGCTGCTGCGTTCGCCGCACCTGGAATACTTCCAAAAACAGGGGCGCGAGGTGCTGCTGCTTACCGACCCAATGGACTCGTTTATGCTGATGGGCCTGCGCCGGTATAAGGATTACGAACTGAAGAACGCCGCCCAGGCTAAAATTGAAACGCCAGAGAAAGCCGACGAAGCCGCCCCCGCCGAAAAACTGCCCGAAGCCGACTTCGCCGCGCTGGTGGAGCGCTTCAAAGCCGTGTTGGGCGAGCGCGTCAGCGATGTGCGCCCCAGCCAGCGCCTGACGCAATCGGTAGCCCGCCTGGTGGACCCGGAAGACGCCCTGGAGCCTGAATTGCAGCGCGTGTACCGCTACCTGGGCAAAGACTTCGAAGCGCCCAAAAAGATTCTGGAACTGAACCCCAGCCACGCGCTGCTCAAGAATCTACTGCGGCTGGAAAACGGCTCGCCGCTGCAGACGGCCATCATCGAGCAGGTGTACGATAACGCCCTGCTGGTCGAAGGCTTGCACCCTAACCCGGCCAGCATTGCCGAGCGCGTGCAGCAAATTATGGAAGCTGCGCTGGGCAACACCGCCCCGCCACAAGCCTGACCCCACCGCCAAATGCCGCATCCCCATCCGCACCGCCGGGTGGGGATGTTTTATAAAGCAGGTGATGCTGAAATCACCCGCTGCATGTACCAATCATCACAAATTCTTATCTGGAATTAATACCAATTATGTCCGAATTAGTTAGAATAGGCGCAAATCAATTGTGAAACATATCACACTTTAGAGGTTACCATGGACGTCGTCACCCTTTCCCGCATTCAGTTTGGCGTCACCACCGCCTTTCACTTTCTGTTCGTCCCGCTCACGCTCGGGCTGGTCTGGTTCGTGGCCATCTTCCAAACCATGTATTACCGCACCGGCGAAGAGCGCTACCGCCGCATGGCCAAATTTTGGGGCAAACTCTTCCTCATCAACTTTGGCATGGGCGTGGTGACCGGCATTGTGCAGGAGTTCCAGTTCGGCATGAACTGGAGCGAATACAGCCGCTTTGTGGGCGATGTGTTCGGCGCGCTGCTGGCCGTCGAGGCGCTGATGGCCTTCTTCCTGGAGTCTATCTTCATCGGCATCTGGATTTTTGGTGAAAACCAGGTCTCGCGGCGTGTGCACCTGTTTTCCATCTGGATGGCCGCCATCGGCAGCCTGTTCTCGGCGGTGTGGATTTTGCTGGCCAGCGGCTGGATGCACCACCCGGTGGGGCACGTCATCAACCCGGCTACGGGGCGCGCCGAACTGGTGGACTTCCTGGCCCTGGTGACCAACCCCAAAGGCTGGCTGTTGTTCTGGCACGCCATTGCGGCCGGGTTCGCCACGGCCGCCGTGTTCGTGATGGGCGTCAGCGCCTGGCACATCTTGCGCCGCCGCGAGGTGCACGTTTTCAAACCCTCGTTCACCGCCGGGGCCATCATCGGCATCATAGCCGGATTCAACCTGATCTTCAGCGGGCACACCCAGGGGCAAGAGATGCGCCTGTACCAGCCGATGAAACTGGCCGCCATCGAGGCCATTTGGGAAACCGAGCAGCCCGCGTCGTTTTCCCTGCTGACCATCGGCGACCTGACGGGCAAGCAGGAGGTGTGGTCCATCCGCATCCCGTACCTGATGAGTTTCCTGGCCTGTAACGACTTCGCCTGTGAGATCCGCGGCGTGAACGACCTGCAGACCGAGTACGAAGCCCTGTACGGCCCGGGCGACTACATCCCGCTCATGGTGGCTACCTACTGGTCGTTCCGCTTTATGGTTGGGTTTGGGTTTGCCATGGTGGGCATTTCGCTCTTTGCCCTGGCACTGGTCATGCGCAATTGGCCGCAAGGCTGGCTAAAGTGGCTGCGCTGGTTCCCTTACGCCATCCCCATGCCGTTTGCGGCGGGTGTGGCGGGCTGGGTGACGACTGAAATGGGCCGCCAGCCCTGGGTGGTGCAGGGATTGCTGCGCACCGAGCAGGCCATCTCGCCCAACCTGACCGCCGCGGATGTGGCCATCAGCCTGGTAGGGTTCACTGCCATCTACGCCGTGCTGACCTGGGTGATGATCCGCCTGATGATGCGCTTCGCCACCCAGGAGACCTCGCTGGCGCTGTTCAAATCGGTGGATGTGGCTGCCGCCCCCGCGACAGTGCTCGCTCCAGGGCAGGATTAACCCACCCCAATGCTTTACCAGGGTGCAACGTTCAGCGCAAACCGGGCAAAACCGTAAAAGCGGTGGGCGGTTTTTGGATCTTTCGCAAACTTTTGGGATGGTTGACTTACTGCCGCAAAATCTTGTTCAGAGGGCGCCCTTTGGCCAGTTCGTCAATCAACTTATCCAGGCAGCGAATTTGCCGCATGAGCGGGTCTTGAATGTCTTGCACGCGCACGCCGCACACGCTGCCAGTGATGAGGATGCTGTTGGGATGAATGGCAGGCGCCTGAGCAAAGAAGGTCTCAAAATCGCTGCCCTGCTGCAGCTGTTGCTGCAACCCGGCCGGGGCGTAGCCCGTCAGCCAGCAAATAATCTGGTCCACCTCAGCGCGCGTGCGGCCTTTGCGCTCGGCTTTTTGGACGTACAGGCGGTACACATCGGCAAAGCGCATTTTGAACAGCCGTTCCTGGTTTTTGTTCATGTTTAGACCTTCTGCAATAAGCGCGGATGATTTTGAGGCAGGCGAGCGTTTGCGCTATCCTATGGCTGCGGAAAGACCGCCCGCCCCTCATGAAAGACCGAAAGCGGGTGGTCGGCGCTGACGTAAGCCCGCAGGCGCGCGCCGGGCTGCGCCAGGTGCGTGTGCGGTTTGAAGGCATGCACCACATGCCCAGAATCTAGCCTAATGCGATAGAGGTTGAACGCGCCGCGGAAAAATCGCTGTACCAGCACGGCGTTGCCGTTGGGATCGGGGGTAAAGTCCACATCGTCGGCGCGCATGGCCACTTCTACGGGCGCGCCAACCGGCAAATTGACGCGCTGGGGCAGCAGCCCCATGGTGGTCTGAATACCGTGTGGGGTGACCTGACCTGGCACAAAGTCGCTATCGCCCATAAATTCGGCTACAAAGTGCGTAGCCGAAGCGTGAAAGATGTCTTGTGGCGTACCGATTTGTTCCATGCGCCCAGCCTGAAAGACCGCCAACCGGTCGCCCATGAAAAGGGCTTCGTCCTGGTCGTGGGTGACGAAAACCACTGTGGCATTCATGGCTTTGAGAATGTCGCGCACCTGCTCACGGACTTCGAGGCGCAGGTCGGCATCCAGGCTGCTGAAGGGTTCATCCATCAGCACCAGCACGGGGCGCGGGGCCAGGGCGCGGGCCAGGGCAACGCGCTGGCGCTCGCCGCCCGAAAGGGCGTGGGGGTAGCGGTCGGCCAGGTGCGTCAGCCCCACCAGAGCAAGCAAGTCTTTTACCGTACCCTGGGCTGTCACACGCGGTTGGCCACGCAGGCCAAAGGCGATATTTTCGCGCACAGTCAGGTGCGGAAAAAGCGCATGATCTTGAAAGACCATGCCAACGCCGCGCTGCTCTGGCGGCACAAATACACCGTTGCCCGCCACCTGCCGCCCGCCAATCCAGATTTCACCCGCGTCGGGGCGTTCCAGCCCGGCAATCAGGCGCAGGGTGGTGGTCTTGCCGCAGCCGCTGGGCCCCACCAGGGCTAAAATTTCGCCCGGCTGCAAGCCAAAAGAGACATCCTGAACGGCGGGCCGCCCGGAACCAGAGAATTTTTTAGAGAGGTTGCGCACTTCCAAAGCCATCATCGAAAAATCTGCTCCCTGCGTAAGAGAAATGAGAGGGGAATTGCCGACAAAATCACAAGCAACAATGCAGCAGGCGCGGCCTGCATGTAAAAGCCTTCTTCGGCCCACATCCACACCCGCACGGCCAGCGTATCGAACCCGGCCGGGCGCAGCAGCAGCGTGGCGGGCAATTCTTTGAGCGAGGTGAGAAAAACCAGCGCGCCGCCCGCCAGCAGCCCCGGTGTAACGAGCGGCAGCGTGACCTGCCAGAGCGTTTGCAGCGAGGTGCGCCCCAGGGTGCGGGCGGCTTCTTCTATGGACGGCGACAACTGCCCCAGCGCCGATTCGCTGGCCCGCACGGCCTGCGGCATGTGGCGCAGCACATAGGCAATCACCACCACCAGCGGCGTGGCATACAAAAACGGCAAGTAGCGGTTGACCAACAACACCATGCTGAGCGCAATCACCACGCCAGGGATGGCATAGCCCACCTGGCACAAACGCGAAATAAAGCGCGTCAACCGGTTGGGATAGCGCACCGCCAGCAACGCCACCGGCAGCGAGAGCGTCACAGCCAGCAGCGCGGCCAGACCCGCTGCCCACAAACTGTGCCAGATATAATCGCCCAACCCCTGCGAGCCGGTGCGCAGCACAGCGCTCAACACCGCCGGGTCGAGCAGGGCCCGCACCGACCAAACCGTCAGTACGGTCACCGGCACCAGCAGGCTGGCCGCCGAAACGCCTAAAACCAGCAAAAAGGCAGGTATGCGCCAGCGCCCCAGCGCCAAAGGCGCGGCCGGACGCCAGTTGCTTTCCATTTGGGTAAAGCGCCGTCCGCCCTGCAGGCGCAACTCGGCCCACAGGATGAGGATGGCCAGGGCCACCAGCACGCTGCTGAGCACAGCCGCGGCCGAACGGTCGTAGCGCCCGCTGAGTTGAACGAAGATGGCGGAAGAAAATGTCTCATAGCGGAGCAAGGCCACCGTGCCGTATTCGGCCAGAATATCCAGCGCCACCAGCAGCGCGCCGGCCGTCAGCCCAGGGCGCAGGGCGGGCAGCGTCACCTGCCAGAGCGTTTGCCAGGTGCTGCGCCCAAAGGTGCGCGCGGCTTCTTCCAGGCTGGCGTGCAGCGAGCGGAAGGCCGCCCCGCTGAGCAGGTAAACGTACGGAAAGGTGAACAGGGTGAGGATAAACGCCGCGCCCCAAAAACCCAGCGGGCTGGGGGTGGGCACAGGCTGGCCCAGCCAGACTTCGAGCGTTTGTGGAATAAACCCACCGCGCGGGCGCAGCAAGGTGAGGTGGACGATGCCGCCAATGTACGCCGGGATGGCCAGCGGCAGCGCCAGCATCCAGCGAAAGACAGACCGCCCAGGCAAGTCGGTGCGCTCGGTGAACCAGGCCATGCTCACGCCCACCAGCGTGGCGCCGCTGGTTACCGCAAGCACCAACAGTAGCGTGTTACCCAGCAACATCCACAAGCGCCCTTGCAGCAGGCGCGCCCAATCGGCTGGGTTGGCGCCTGCTGCGCGCACAAAAATGTACACCAGCGGCACAGTTACAAATACGGCCACCAGCCCCGCGGCCAGCAATAGCCGGGGGCTGATGGCAAAGCGCTGCTGCCAGTAAGAAAGGGTACGGGAGAGCGCGGTCACAGCAGGCTAGGGTAATCCAACGCGTTCAATCAGGCCAAAGGTGGCGTCAAAGTCCAGCGCCGCAGCGGCTACATTCACGTTTGCCAGGCGGTAGTTTTCCAACGGGGCGACATCCGGGTGCAGTGGAACGCCTGCGCGCAACGGATATTCGTAATTGCCTTCGGCAAACAATTTTTGCCCCTGCTCGGAGAGCAAGAAGTTGATGAAGGCCTGCGCGGCCAGGGGATTTTTGCCACCTTTGACGATAGCCGCCGCCGTGGCATTCGTAATGAGCCCAATTTGACCTTCTGCCTGGTCGGGGTAAACAATAGACACCGGGCTGCCTTCGGCTTTTTGCAGGTGGTAATAGTAGTGATTGACCAGCCCAATGGCAAACTCACCTGCGCCCACCGCCTTACGCACATCGGTATGCCCGCCAAAGAAGGTCACCTGGTTGTCGAGCAAACCTTTGAGCCAGGCTTCGGTGGCGTCTTCACCCAGCAGTTGGCGCATGACAGCAATTTGGGCCTGCATCGAGCCGTTGGTAGAGCCCGCCGCGGCAATTTTTCCGCGCCAGCGCGGGTCGGTCAGGTCAAAGATGGAGGTGGGGGCTTCTTCGGGCGTAACCAGGTTGGTGTTGTAGATGATGACGCGCGCGCGGCGGGTCAGGCCAATCCACTGGTTGTCTGGACCGATGAACTCGGCAGGGATTTTATCTGCATCGGCAGGCAGGTAATTGGCGAAAACGCCCTGCGCAGCCAGCGATTGCACGGTGAACATCTCGGTGGTGATGAACAGGTCGGCTTGCGGGTTGGATTTTTCTTCGATGAGCGCGTTGGCCAGCTGGCTGTTGCTGCCCGCCTTGAGAAGTACCTGCACATCGGGATACTGGGCTTTGAAGGCATCAATAACGGGTTGAATGAGCGCCTCGGAGCGGCCAGAATAGATAACCAGCGCGCCGCTCACGCTCTGGGGCTCAGCCTCGGGCTGGGCTTGCGTCGCCACAGGCTCAGATTCGGATGGGGTTGCGGTTGCCGCAGGCGCGCAGGCCGCCAGGATTAGCGCCAGGGCCAGAACGGCTATCAAAACACGGTGGAACTTCATTGAAACGATTCTCCTTATGGGTGAGTAAAGTTTATTCAACATCGCGCGATGAGAATGACTGAGGAAAGAGTGAGAGAGAAAGCACGGCTAGCCATCCAACGGGCGCACGCGCAGGTCGTGGGCCAGGTCGGCAGACAGTTGGATGTGCGGGTGCCCTTCGGGTTGTACCAGACACGCGCCCGTGCTCTGAATGGCTAGCACGGTCAGTATAGCGCCCAACAAAATGCCAGACTGCCGCAAAAAGTTGCGCACGGCCTCGCCGCTTTTGATGGCCGTCACCACCACGCGCGCCCCGGCTGCGCTCATGGCCAGCGGGGCATCCAGGTCGGGTTCGGCAAACTGCACAGCAGCTACCGGAATGGGTTTGCCCTGCGGCGAGACTTGCGGCGCGCCAAGGAAGGCAGACAGGCGCTCCATCACATCATCTTTGACTACATGCTCCAGGCGGCAGGCAATTTCATCGGCTTCGGACGGCGAAAAGCCCAGGTGCTCGGCCAGAAAGACCTCCCACAAGCGGCGGTGCCGCAAAATGCGGGTTGCTTCCTGCTTGCCAGCCGCAGTGAGCGAGACGCCCTTATAAGGGGTGTAAGTCACTTTGCCGACTTCTTCCAGTTTTTTGATCATCTGGTTGACCGATACCGGCTGCACGCTAAGCGCGGCTGCCAGGTGCGCCAGGGGCACGGGGTCTTGCCCTTCTTCGTTGGCGCGCGCCACTGTGACCAGATACATCTCTTCGCTTTCGCTCATGTTTTGCCTTGCCTAAAGAATTTTTACTTTATGTTATGCCGCTCCAAATATTACCTTTTTTCACAAGTTTGTCAATGCAAAAAATGTCACATTTGCGGGGTGATTTTTGTCATTTTTGTTATAAAAATTATCAAATTTGAATACAAAAAGCGCCGAGAAAACACAAAAAAACGTTGCGCTGCTTGCGTCTTTGCGATGAAATTTGGGGCAGTTGTGATGCATGATCACAAAGATTTTGAAAGAATCTTGGAGACGGTACGGTTAATTGAATTGGCGGGCAGGATAAATTTTTCTCCGTGCAAAAACGCGCATACACCTTACAATAATGTTAGGATAAAATCAATTCTGACAGGTGTGCACGTGGAATGTTTTTATAACGCATTAACAGGTCATACATCTTGTAATAACGAGCATGATGCAGGAGCATTGGGCTATGCGCGATGACCTGATCCTCCTGGAGGGCATTCGCAGGCAGGACAAGCATGCGCTGATAGAAGTTTTCGACAAATATGCCAGCCCAATTTATCGTTATGCCTATCGCCTGTGCGGCAACGCCATCGAAGCCGATGACATTGTAGGCGATGTGTTCGCGCAGTTGATTGAACACATCAACGCAGGCAACGGGCCTAGAAACAACCTGCGTGCCTATATTTACCAGATCGCCTATCATCTCATTGTAGATAAAACCCGCCGCGCAAAACACCTGGCCGACCTGACCGAAGAGACACACATCTCTGAAACAGAAATGCGCTCGCCACATGACATCAACGACCTGCACAACCTGCTGATTGCCGCCATTAAAAGCCACCTTACCCCTGACCAGCAACACGTCATTTTGCTGCGCTTTTTCGAAGGGTTAAGCGTGCGCGACATCGCCCTGGCGCTAGGCAAAGACGAGAACAACGTCAAAGTTATTCAAAGCCGTGGCATTGCTAAGCTGCGCCAGGTTTTGAACACAGAATTACTGCGAGAACTGTTATGACAGAGAACAACGCGCTGAATGAACAGGAGATTATTGCCCTTCTGGAAAGCCAAAAAGAAGTACGGATTGAATATCCGCGGGCACTGTACACCAAACGCCGGAATGTCTTTTTGAAAAGCATCGCCTTACTGGGGGTAACTATCATTTCATGGAGTTTTCTGGGCAGAAAGGGCGTTTTCAAAATTTCTGGTCTTACACAGTGGGGAATCAAGATTCTGCTCACCGTGGCAGCCGCAGAAACGATAGCGGTTGCCTATGTTTACCGCGCCGAAATTTTGGATTTCATCCTCCCTGCCACCAGCACACCGACTTCGGTGGAAATTTCACCCTTTGGCAGCGCAACCATTGCCCCCACCAACCGCCCTACGCCATACCCCACGCCATCACTGGCCCCATCCATCACGCCAGAATCCAGCAGCACACCCGTTGCGCAGTTAACCCACCTGCCCATTTTATTGCCCGCGCAAACAATCACATCCATCGGCAATAACCCTGGGCTCATACCTTCTGCTACCGACGACAAACCAGGCAACTCGTTTGGGCTTACCAAAACGCCAAAACCTGGCGAAGGGCCAAATAACGCGCCCAACGGCAGCCTGAACAGCCCCTAAAGCACATCAATTGGGGATAACCCGTCCCGAAGGCTGATTTTTTGCTTGCATCGCGCTTGAAGGGAAACCTTTGGGACGTTGAAAACGTCTATCCCAAACTCAGCTTAAAGTCATAAATCAGCATAGCAAACGAACCAACATGCCTGTCCGCAAGCCTGTGGAAAAGCCTGGCATTTTGGGCGCAGGGCAAGCACCTAACGACCAGGCTGCCAGGACTTCACCTGCTCCAGCAGGCCGGGTATGGGATGCAGGTTGGCCATGGGCACAGCCAGCGTTTTGACACGCGTTTGCGCCGATTGAAACACCCGCGCCCCCGGCAGCAAGTAGTGCGCCTGACGGCGAAACGCGCCGCGCGTAATATAGCCGGTCAGGATGATTTCCATGCCATAAATCCAAATATTGCTCCAAGCAGATGGCTCAACCAGGTGCAGCCCGCCACACAGCGGGCTATGAATGCCAATGCGGGCAGCAGGCAGGTCGCTGGATTGCAAATAGGTGAGGTTATGAAACGGCTGTGCGACAAGAATGCGGGTGCGCGGCGGTAAGTGGAGCGTTACAGAAAGGTGCTTGCGCTCGCCGTCTTGCCCGCTCAACTCGATGGTGAGGGGCGTATCACATTCGCTTTTCAACGTGAGGGGGTGAAGCGGCGCCCAAACCGGCGGCTGTGACCAAACCGACGGCATGGGGTGAACAAAATGGAATGGCAGTCCCGACAGGCGCGCCTTGTCCTGATCCGATTTATTGATGGCCTGCAGCCCCAACAAAAAACCAAAAATGAGCAGGTCGGCATCGTTGTATGTTTCGGCAGCAAACTGGTCTGAGGCAATCAACGCGGGCGCGCGCAGCAACCCAGACGGATCGCGCCTGATGTCGGCGATTTGACTGCGACGGGTAATCAGGTAGGTGGTAAGGTCACAACGCCGCCCACCCAGGCTGATGTCGTACCAATCGGGGAAGGTGAAGGCAGCCGAGTCGTAAATGGCAAACGGGATACCCTGGCTATTCAGGTAGCGGCGCCAGGCCAGGTGCGCCGCCACATGCGCCGTCAGGCGGCGCAAGCGCGCAAAAAGTGCGCCGCGCAAGGGGTCGTTGGGCAGGCGGGGCACACGCGTAGCGTAGGCAATGCCGCCGCGCATCAGGTCGGGGGTAAGGGGCAGGCGAATGAAATCGGCGGCGGTCACCATGGGGTAACGATGCGTCAGGGGCGGGGGGTACGAGTAGGGGTGGGGGTACGCG
>FWPV01007733.1_pt1 | contig 19308 bp, 21 predicted proteins | sample 2228371 | NCBI WGS metagenome assembly FWPV01 (sample SAMEA103939776, study PRJEB20133) | metagenome
CAACGATGGTCAAAGACTCAACCCGCAGCAGCAACCTCAACCACTGGAGGCAATCGCCTAAACCTTTTTACACACCTATTGACATAACCTCGACGCATTCATAAAGTGCGTTCCTTACTGAACGTGCATTTCAAGGTCTTGGATCGGATCGGATTGTTATCTGCTAATCGCACGGTAGTGCTGGCTTATCACTCTATTCGCCCCCCTGGACTCTACCCCTATTCAACCTCAGCCGCCCTATTTGAAGCCCATCTGGAGTGGCTGGCTGCCCATTGTGCGGTAGTGGCGTTTGATGAAGTGTTGTTGCCGTCAAAACAATCCCTGCACAAGCCGAGGGTGGCCATCACCTTTGATGACGGCTATCGAGATAACGTGGAAATAGCGCTGCCACTATTGCAAAAGTATCGATTGCCGGCCACATTTTTTGTCACCACTGGATTGTTGCAAAACGATTCTTCTACCTTGAATCATCTGGCAACCTATTTTGGAAATTCCATTGAAGCCATGGGGCCGCTGGACTTTTCTGGCTTGCGAACCCTGGATGCTGCCGGTATGGCTATTGGCGCCCATACCCATACCCACCGCAACTTGCGCCAGATTTCACCCAAAGAGCAGCGCGAGGAACTGCACAAAAGTCGAGCTATTCTGGAAGACGCGCTGGGCAAGGCAGTGTTGTCCATGTCCTACCCCTATGGTCTTCCTGGTTATGCGGTGGATTCAAGGGTGACGCGGGCAAGTCTAGAAACAGGTTATCGGCTAGCAGCTACCGTGCATTTGCGAGCAGTTAGGCCTCTGGACAACCCCGGTCGAATTCCACGCTTCGTAGTTACCGACGAGAATTTACAAGACTTGAGAACGATTGTTTTCGGAGGTATGGATGTCGTGGGCTGGTATCAGGATGTCACTTTTAGCTTGTTGCGCAAATAATGGTTTTGATCTGCTTTATGTTGGCAATCTCTATTTTTGTAATCAGGGGAAGTCGGGTTGGGTTTTTTGCTCCTGTACTATGTTGTAACCACTTTTACCTACATAACTTTTTTCTGCCGTGTTGATAACATGCTTGCCAAAATAGACTGCAATACGGATACATAGAAATAGACGACAGTTGTATAAATGCTAAATTAATAGCTCATTCGCTCGCAAGCTTTTCTGGACTAGAAGTAATGGCAAAATGCGTTACAGTTTGTAATCCCCCGCTGAATGACTTGTGTATTGTCTGGAACAAGTTTTTATAACAAGCTCCTCTTCGCACTTATATCCAATCGGCGTTATGCGGTCGTTACTGCGTTAAGGATGCTGGATTTTCCATAGCAATTTGACAGCAATGCTCTACGATTTTCATATTCTCACTGATGTTGTGTGAGAGCGTTTGCATCTAGGTCAATATTTTGGCGAAAGGAGATTATGGCGCAATACGGTGGATCTTGGGCAGTTACACAAGAAGACAGCCGTCGTGTTGGGGCTTTGTGGAGCAAGCCGACCTCTGTGTGGGCACCGGCTATTTTGTGGCTGACAGATGTATTGGCACTCGAGCTTTCGCTGGGTCTGGCTGTGCTTGTGCGTGGGGTTCTCTCAGGGTTTTGGCCACACTCCCTGACCTGGAACGATTATGCCCTTCTGGGCCTGATACTCGCCGCCTTCCCGCTAGGCTATCTGTTCTGGGCACTGTATCCCGGCTATGGCATTCATCCCGTCGAACGAATGCGCCGCACCTTCCTGATTACCGTTCTGCTGTTTGCCCTCACGGCGGTGGTTTTTGCCGTTTTGCCGGCTGCTCGCGCCTCGGTGGGCCTGGTGCTTATTGCGGGCATGTTTGCTGTGTTGCTGGTGCCTCTCTTGAATGCGCTGGCTCGAGAGCTCCTGATTCGAGCGGGCTGGTGGGGTTATCCAGTGGTGATTCTAGGAGCTGGTCTGATTGGGGCAATGGTGGCTCGAGCTCTCCGCCAGGAGCGCTACCTGGGGATGGTGCCGGTGGCCTTTCTAGACGACGACCCTCAAAAACAAGGCCGGGTCATCGAAGGGGTTCCCGTGGTAGGCCCACTCAGCCTGGCCGAGCAGGTGCGCGAGCAAGGGGTGCAGGAAGCGCTGGTGGCCATCTCCAGCATTGGCCGTGCCGAACTCAAAGAGCTGGTGCACCGGATGCCATTTTTTCACGTCACGGTCATACCGGATCTGGGCGAGCCCACCATTGACTGGTTCTCCGTGCGAAGTCTGGGCCGGATTCATGGCGTGGCGGTTCGTAAAAATTTGCTCCTGCCCCGGAACCGCGTCCTGAAATGGTGGATGGATCGATTGCTGGGCTGGCCACTCTTTGTACTTAGCCTGCCCCTGATATGGCTGCTGGCTTTGTGGGTGCGCCTGGTCAGCCCAGGTTCGCCCTACTTCACCCAGACTCGAGAAGGTCTGGGGGGTAAGTCCATCGACATCCTCAAGTTGCGTACCATGTACCCCGATGCAGACCAGCGCCTCGAGCGCTACCTGGCTGAGAACCCCGAGGCAAAAGCCGAATGGGAACGCTCCTTTAAGCTCAAACGAGACCCGCGCATCCTGCCTGGTGTGGGGTCCTTCCTGCGCAAAACCAGTCTGGACGAACTCCCCCAGCTTTACAACGTGGTGCGCGGGGAGATGAGCCTGGTGGGGCCGCGCCCGTTTCCGGCGTATCACCTCGAGCGTTTCTCGCCCGAGTTCCGCGAACTGCGTCACAGTGTGCTGCCGGGCATAACCGGCTTCTGGCAGGTGCTGGCCCGCTCCGACAGCGACCTAAAGCTACAAGAAGAACTCGATACCTACTACATCCGCAACTGGTCGCCGTGGCTGGACGTATATCTGCTGTTTCGCACCGTGATGGCTGTGTTGGGTGCCAAAGGGGCTTATTGAATGGAGGTTGGGAAGTTGAACATCGAACGAACCAATGTGCTGGGGGTGGGCATCAGTGCCATCAATATTCCAATGGCCCTCGAGGTTCTGGATGCCTGGATTCGGCAACAACACCACACTTACGTCTGCATCACCGGGGTACATGGGGTCATGGAAAGCCAGGCCGACCCCGAACTCCGCAAAATCCACAACCAGGCGGGGCTGGTCACACCCGATGGCATGCCGATGGTCTGGATGAGCCGCCTGGCCGGGCACAAGCACGTAGACCGGGTGTACGGCCCCGATCTGATGCTGGCCGTGTGTGAGGCTTCTTTGCAGAAGGGATACCGCCATTTCTTCTATGGCGGCAACGAAGGCGTGCCCGAACTGCTGCGCGACAAACTCCAGGAGAAGTTTCCGGGCTTGCAGGTGGTGGGTACCTACTCCCCGCCCTTTCGCCCCCTGACCCTCGAGGAGGACGCGGCCATCGTGTCCCAGATTAACGCGGCTCGGCCCGATATTGTCTGGGTGGGCCTCAGCACCCCCAAACAAGAGCGCTGGATGGCCGCCCACCTGGGCAAAGTGAAGGCCCCGGTCATGATTGGGGTAGGGGCGGCCTTCGACTTTCACGCGGGCCTCAAGCCACAAGCCCCGCGCTGGATGCAGCGGAGCGGGCTGGAATGGTTTTTTCGCATGGTTTCTGAACCGAAGCGGCTGGCCCGGCGCTATTTGCAAAACAACCCCAGGTTTGTGATGGCAGTGCTGATGCAATTGCTCGGGCTGCGTCGCTACAGGTTAGATGTCTGAGGAGGAAAAGCATGAAAACAGCTCTCGTTTGTGGTGCAGGTGGATTTATTGGTGGGCATTTGGTCAAGAAGCTCAAAGCCCAGGGTTATTGGGTGCGGGGGGTAGACCTCAAACGCCATGAGTACGCGGAAAGCCCCGCCGACGAGTTTGTGGTGGGCGATCTGCGCGACCCCCGCTTGGTAGCCGAAGTGATTGACCGCAAGTTTGACGAGGTTTACCAGTTGGCCGCCGATATGGGGGGCGCCGGTTTTGTTTTCACCGGCGAGAACGACGCCGCCATTATGCACAACTCGGCCCTGATCAACCTGAATGTCCTTGAGGAGCTGCGCCACAAGGGGGTGGGGAAGGTCTTTTACTCCTCTTCGGCCTGCATGTACCCCGAGTACAACCAGCTCGACCCCTCCAAGCCCGTTACCGCCGAGGACTCGGCCTATCCGGCTATGCCCGACAGCGAGTACGGGTGGGAGAAACTCTTCAGCGAACGCCTCTACTTCGCCTACCACCGCAACTACGGTATGGATGTGCGGGTGGCCCGCTTCCACAACATTTTCGGCCCCGAGGGCACCTGGGAGGGGGGTCGTGAGAAAGCTCCAGCCGCCATGTGTCGGAAAGTGGCCGAGACCCCAGACGGCGGCGTGATTGAAGTGTGGGGCCCCGGCACGCAGACACGTTCGTTCTTGTATATAGACGAGTGCCTCGAGGCAGTAGAGCGCTTCATGCGAAGCGACTACATCGGCCCCCTGAACATCGGTTCAGAAGAGATGATCAGCATCAACGACCTGGCCCGGCTGACCATCGAAATTTCCGGTAAAAACCTGAGCATTCGCAACGTTCCTGGACCTATCGGTGTACAGGGTCGCAACTCTGACAATACCCGCATACGCGAGAAGCTGGGCTGGGCCCCTCACCGCCCGCTGCGCGAGGGGATGGAGCGCACCTACGCCTGGGTAGCCGAGCAGGTGGCCAGGAAGCAAAAGGCCAGAGAGGCAGTGGCACCATAAAATCGAGCTAGATAAGACTTCTGGCCAAAGCCGGGGGTCTTTTTGCGGCTTCTAACCTATCTTTCAAGCCGATGCGCCAAGCTACTAGGGTGCACTGGATTATCTGGATTGCGGCTTCCACACTCTTGTTTTCACTGGTTCTGGCGCAGAAGTTGCGTTATATCCCTACCCAGCCTTATGTTCGCGAGGTGGGTGCGTGCAATCCGGCTCCACCTCCACGAAACCCCAGTGAGCAGTCCAAGTGGGAAGAATGGCCGGGCTATCGGGAACGCATCGCAAGGCTGGCCCCCCATTTGCTGGGTGAACCCGATGCAGCCTTGCTGATGCCCGTGCAGGGGGTTCGGGTGCGGCAGGTCTGGGATAGCTTCGGGGCCATTCGCCCCGGGGGCCGCCGCCATGAAGGGCAGGACATTTTCGCCCGGCGGGGTACCCCGGTCTATTCGGCTACGGAAGGCTTTGTGGTGCGGATGGCCTATGGCCCGGTGGGGGGGCTGCAAATTTTCGTGCTGGGGGCAGGTGAGAAGCGCTACTACTACGCTCACTTTGACCGCTTCGCGCCAGACCTGCGGGAGGGGGACTGGGTGACCCCCCAAACCCTGCTGGGCTACGTGGGCAATACCGGCATCGCTCGAGGTACGCCGCCCCACCTGCACTTTGGCATCTACGAAGGCGGGCGCGAAACCTGCGACTACCGCGCCCTCGACCCTCTCCCCCTGCTACGTGACCGTAACTGGCAAACCCTGGCAGAGCAATAAGGAGCCCACCCTTCGTGAACAAAGCCCTGGTACTGTTGCTCTTACTCGCTCTGAGCGCCTGCGCATGGCCGCGCTCGAGCCAGCCCAATCCTGGAAGCGAAGCACCCAACGGAAGCCCAGGAGCTGGCTGGACGCACTGGGACGACTATACCCGCCTGCTGTCGCAGCCACCCAACAGTGAACTCCTGATGCCGGTGCAGGGGGTGCGGGTGCGCCAGGTGACTGACACCTTTCTAGCGCCCCGCCCAGGTGGGCGTTTGCACGAAGGCCAGGACATCTTTGCCCCCAGGGGAACCCCCGTCTACTCGGCCACCAACGGCCTGGTCATCCGAATGGGTTATGGGCAGTTGGGTGGGCTCTACGTGATGGTCTTGGGGCCAGCGGGACGACGTTACTACTACGCCCACCTCGACCGGCATGCCGATGGCCTTCAGCCAGGCGACCTGGTGAACCCCCAGACCCTGCTGGGTTATGTGGGCAATACCGGCAATGCCCGCACCACGCCGCCGCATCTGCACTTTGGAGTATATGGGAGCTGGTGGCGGCTGGAAGACCGGGTGATTAATCCGCTGCCTCTCCTCGTGAACCGCAACTGGCAGACCCTGGAGGCCCTCGAGGAGAATGCGGGCAACCGATAGAGAAAGGCCGAAAGCCCAAAGCCGAGGGCAAAAAGCCAACACTGGCATGACCGCAACTAAACTCTTAGCGCACAACGCTAAGCTACTGGGCTGCAAAACCTATCACCGATTGGTGACCTGGCTTGTTCTGGGTTGCAGCAGTCCTGCCAGCAGGGTAATCACCACTGCCAGCCCCGCTACCAGTGCAAACGACACCCGCAGCGAGGTGGCATGGGCAATCAGCCCAATAACCGGCGGACCCGCCAGAAAGCCCAGATAGCCCAGGGTCGCTACCGAAGCCAGTGCAACCCCCGGCTCAACCCCCGGCACACGCCCTGCCGCGCTAAAAGCCAGGGGGAACAGGGTGCAGTAGCCCAGCCCAATCATCACAAAGCCCAGCATGGCAACCTCTGGACGGTCAGCGAGTAATGTGGTTACAAAGCCAGCCGCAGCTAACAGACCGCCTCCTCTAGCCAGGGCCACCGGGCCGAAGCGGTGGGTAAGGGCATCGCCGGTCAGGCGTCCCACCACCATGGCCACCGAGAACGCCGAGAAAGCCAGCGCCGCCACGGCCTCGCTGCTGCCGATCACTTGCTTCATGAAGACGGCACTCCAGTCGGCTACAGCGCCCTCGCCTAGGCCGGTGCAGAACACGATCAAACCCAGCCCCAGGAGCACGCCTCTGGGCCATACAAAGCGTGGTCCGCTCGAGACAGGCCGAACCTCATACAAGTGCCGGGAAGCCCAGAGCATCCCCAGCGCTGAGGCCACGGCCATCCAAATGAAAAAGGGGAGCGGCCCCATCCCCGCAGCGGCGGCTGCACCGCCCAGGGCAGCCCCAATCAGGCCCCCCAGGCTAAAGAGCGCGTGGAAGCTGGACATGATGGGCCTTGCGTAGCGTTTCTCGGCCTCCACGGCCTGGGCGTTCATCGAAATGTCCATGGCGGCGTTGGTGAAGCCAAACACAAAAAGCGCCAGGGCCAGCGTCCAGCCACTGGGGGCCAGGGCCAGTAGCGGTAGCGAAAAGCAGTTGCTCAAAGCAGCGAAGGTCAGTACCGGGCGGCTGCCCAGGTGGGCAATCAGCCAGCCGGTGAGGGGCATGGCCAGCACCAACCCCACCGGTGCGCCCAACAGCACCAAGCCCAGCTCACCGGTATTGAGGCCCAGGCTTTGCTTGATGGCTGGGATGCGCGAAACCCAGGCTGCCAGAACGAAGCCACAAACAAAAAAGGTCAGGTAGATGGCGATTCTGGCTAAGGGCAGGTTGTCCGGTCTGGAGGGCATCGCATTCACCGCATTAATCCTTTCCTGGCGGGCTCTGCTGGCTGGAAGTCCCCAAACGGAGCTTTGCTCCCTCGAGCCACCAATGCAGCCCACGTTCGCTAAAACTCACCTGGCCAGCCTCTCGATCAGGTTGCGGTGCTGGGGAAATTGCCGGATGAGCTCCGCTTGTTGGGCCAGCTCGAAATCGGCAAAGTCAAAACCAGGCGCCATGGTGCAGCCTACCAGGGCAAAGGTCTCGGGTACATCCAGGCTGGCTGCAAACCAGTAGCCCGCAGGAACAACTTGCTGGAAATGCTGCCCCTGGCTGGGGTCCGGGCCTAGCTTTAGACAAGAGAGCTCCCCATGCGGCGAAATCAGCCACAAAGAGATTGAACTGCCGGTGTAGAAGTGCCAGACCTCGTCGCTTCCCAGCCGATGAAAGGCCGAAAAATCCGGGTGTTCCAGTAGAAAGTAGATGGCAGTCGAAAAATTCCTTTGACCTTTGTAGCGGCGGGGCAGGTGGGGCTCAGCGATGGCCTCGCTGGCAATGTAGGTTTGACGGTAGAACCCCCCCTCCGGGTGCGGCTCTAACCCCAGATAATCCACCCAAAATTTCGCACTATTCATGCTGAATCTACCCCCTACGGCTGGATGGTTCAAAACAGATGACGAGGGTCTCGGCTCACGGAGTTGCCGAGCTGGGCGGGTACAGTGGCAAATATACCCTGACCGGGGCCTAGCGCCGGCGCTTACCTGAGCGTAGCAGGCCGCCCGAATCGGGCCAGATGCCATCGGCGATCAGGTGCAGCCACTGCGAGGCATAATACCCCAATACCAGCGCCCATAAAATTTCCTGAGGCGGTGCCTTTAGCTGGGCTTGCAGGTTGAAATCGAGGCCCACGTAGCCCGCGATGGCAGCAATGACCCAGTACAGCACCACCCCCATTGCACCCAGGTACAGCAGGCGCGTTAGGGGGCCCACAATCCAGGTGTGTGAAAGCCCCCGGTGGGCAAACATCCAGCCGTAGGGAATCCAGAACCAGCCCAGCCAACCCCAGCGCCCCTTGGCCCGCACCTGCTGTTCGGCCAGGTCCAGGTCGGGGGTAATCAGGAAAGTTCCGATCAAAAAGCTGCTAGCAAAGGCCACTGCGACAGGTTGGGAGATGGCAACTTCCTTTTGGTAGACCCAGTAGGCAGCGGAGGCCAGTCCCAACACGCCGACATTGATGGCTTCGTGAACACGACCTGAGGGCACCTGCGTAGTTTACGGTTTTGGACAGCTAGAAGGGTCGCGAGCGAACAATTTCAGAAAAAGACAGGGAACCAGGGGAGGGCTGTTGTGAGAGTGGTTGCACGCCCTTGCCTTTTGCATAATTTTGCGAAGCGTTCCCGATTATTTTGTCTTTATCAGAATGTCTGTTAATTTCCTGGTGATGGTAGAAAATCGAAAATCTACTCAATTTGACCCGGTGATACTTAACCAATCTCGAGAAACATGCTCTGGGACGGCAGTATTGGATAGAACCAAAATGCCCCAGGGGATCGGTCTCATCTATACCTCCTGGGGTTCTGGTACACTTTGTAGCCGTGACCGTGGAGGCTCGGACTGCCCCCAAACGCGAAGTAATCCTCGAGGCAACTATCCGAGTCTTAAGAGACCGGGGGTTGTCGGGCCTAAAAGTCGAGGAAGTAGCCCGGGAAGCCGAAGTCGGCAAAGGCACGGTTTATCTTTATTTCCAGGATAAACAAGACCTGCTGAAGGCGCTGGTGGAGCATCACACCTTCTCCTACTACCAAAAAGTGGAAGAAGTGGTGAACCAGAGTGGTTCCTTCCGTGACCGACTGGCCGAGGTGTTGCGGCTTCGCATCGCCTGGGTAGAGGAGTGGCGTGGTTTGTGGGCAGCGGTAGCACGGGAGGCCCATCCTGTGGATACCACCGACTGGCTCAAGGGCATGCACGAGCACTACCAGCATCTGCTGGAAAAGCTGGTGCAGGACGGCAAGGCCAGAGGAGAGGTTCGCGCCGAACTGGATACCAGCCTGACTGCTGCCAGTATCGCGGCCCTGGCCTGCAACCCGCAGCTCGAGTTTCCACGGGAAGCCTACCTCGAGCACTTGCTTGGGGTGTTGTTGAAAGGAGTGGCGTTGTGAGCGAATACCGTCCAGGAGATAAGGTAGTGTTGCCGCCGTATGGCGTAGGTGTGGTGGCGGGGATCGCCCAGCGTTCGGTTGCTGGTTCCGATAAAAGCTATTATCAAGTGGACTTTCCCGGAACACGTTCCAAGGCCTATGTGCCCGTAGAGGCCCCGCAAACCACCCGTCTGCGCCGGGCCTTGTCGCCGGATCAGGTGAATGAAATTCTGGCCCTGCTGCGCGAGGGTCGCCTGCCCTTGCCCCGTCAATGGGCTGCCCGCCACCGCAAGACCACCGAGATTCTGGCCGATGGCGACCCCTTCCGTATTGCCACCCTGGCCGGCCAGCTCAGGGCCTGGGAACTCGAGAAGGGCCTGCCCGACCTCGATCGTCAAGCCCTGCGCCGGGCCATGCACCTGCTGGCCGAGGAAATTTCCCAGGTCATGGAGATGAACCTGGAGGAAGCCCGCAAGCTGTTTGAAGAGACTGTGGGCGAAAGCCTCAACTAAACTCAACTGTCAAGCTAGCCCATAAAAGAGTCCCCCCTAGGGGGCTTTTTTATTCCCCTTCTGGATAAATATACGCTAAACGATATAATCCCTGCATGAAGCAGGTGGCGGGCTGGTTTTCGGGCTACAAGAGCCCGGTATTCGATGAGGTATTCGATGCTGATGGCAAACCGCGCAAGCACTACGCGGAAGTGGTGAGCCGCTTCGACGAACTGGGGCTCGAGGACTTCCAGCGCCGTCGGGCCCTGACCGAACTGGCTTTCCGCAACCAGGGCATTACCTTCCAGGTCTATGGCGACCCCTCGGCTGCCGAGCGGCCTTTTCCGCTGGATATTCTCCCAAGGGTTATTCCCGCTTCGGAGTGGCGGGTAGTGGAACAAGGGCTCATTCAGCGGGTCAAAGCGCTCAACTTATTCCTGAACGACATATACAATGGGCAGCATATTCTCTCAGATAATGTGTTGCCGCCGGGGCTGGTACTCAACCATCCGCAGTACTACCGGCAGGTCCACGGGGTCAAGCTGCCGCATGCGGCCTTTACCCACGTGGCCGGGATTGACCTGGTGCGCGACGAGAAGGGGCAGTACCGGGTCTTGGAAGACAACCTGCGTACCCCCTCAGGGGTTTCGTATGTGCTTTCCAACCGTCGGGTGATGAGCCGAGCGTTTCCCCAACTGCTGTCCAAAGCCAGGGTTCGCCTGGTCGAGGACTACCCCGACATGCTGCTCAGCACCCTGAAGAGCTTGTCGCCCCGCGATGTGGCCGAGCCCTGCGTGGTGGTGCTCACGCCAGGCCCCTTTAACAGCGCCTACTTTGAGCACATGTTCCTCGCGCAGCAGATGGGGGTGGAGCTGGTGGAGGGCTCGGATTTGTTTGTGGACGAAGGGCGGGTCTGGATGCGTACCACGGCGGGTCGGCAGCAGGTGGATGTGATCTACCGCCGTATAGACGATGACTTTCTGGATCCCACCGTTTTTCGGCCCGACTCGGCGCTGGGGGTACCGGGGCTGGTTAAGGTCTACCGTGAAGGCCGGGTGGCGCTGGCCAATGCCATCGGTAATGGGGTGGCCGACGACAAGGCGCTGTACGCCTATGTGCCGCGCATCATCAAGTATTACCTGAACCAGGAGCCTATTCTGCCGAATGTCGAGACCTACATCGGGGCTGAGCCTGATGGAGCCGACTACATTCTCTCGCACGCCGCCGAACTGGTGATTAAGAAAGTGGATCAGTCGGGGGGGTATGGAATGCTCATCGGGCCACACGCCAGCAAAGCGGAAGTGGCCGAGTTTGTGGCGAAAGTGCGGGCCGAGCCGCACAATTTTGTGGCCCAGCCGGTGGTGGGGCTTTCGACCAGTCCCACCTTTGCCGAGGATACCCAAACTTTCGAGCCGCGCCACATTGACCTGCGCCCCTTCGTGCTGGTAGGGGAAAGCATCAAGGTGTTGCCGGGTGGGCTCACCAGGGTAGCGCTGCGACGGGGTTCGTTGGTGGTTAACTCGTCGCAGGGTGGGGGGTCGAAGGATACATGGGTGCTGTCGTGAAGGGTAGTCAGAGGGGACGAGGGTAGGGGAGAGGGGGAGAGGGTTCTTTGCAGGTGTGTTTCATTGCTGTTTAGGCTTTGCTCTCGCCCCTACTTTTTCTCTGCATCCAACGGAGATGTTATGCTGAGCCGAATCGCTGAAAACCTCTACTGGCTGGGCCGTTATGTTGAACGGGCCGAGAACACGGCGCGGTTGCTGGATGTGAACTACTATGCGGTGGCCGAAGCCCCCGTAGAGGGCATTGCGCCTGGCTGGTGGGGGCGCATTCTGCGGGCATTGGAGGTGGAAAACCTCGAGCCCACCGAAGAAACCGTGGTGCAGTGGCTGGCCTTCGACTTACAAAATCCCAGCAGTATTCGCAGTTGTGTCTGGCGGGTGCGGGAGAACGCCCGTACCACCCGATTCCATCTGAACCTGGAGATTTGGGAGGAAGTCAACCGGCTTTATAACCAGTGCTATCACAACACCGAGCAGGTGATGGCCCAGGAGAGTTTGCACGAATACTGCGTGACGGTACGGGAAGCCAGCCACCAGATGATGGGCATTGCCGAGGCAACTTTGCCGCGCGATCTCGGCTTTTACTTTATGCGCTTGGGGCGCTACCTCGAGCGTTCGGATAACATGCTGCGGGTGTTGCAGGCGTACATTGGCGGGGGCGAGATGTCCAGGGAAGCCGAGATTCAGAACCACTTCAACCGCTCCCTTTTGCGCAGCGTAGGGGCGCTGGAGGCCTATCGCAAGGTTCATCACAATACCCTCGAGCTGCCCCGCATCGGCGAGTTTCTGCTTTTGAATAGCGACTTTCCCCGCAGTGTGCGCTTTGGTGTGGATGGCCTCAAGCGGGCTGCCGAGGCGGTGCGTCGCCACAGCGATGGGGTGGGTAGGGAAGCTGTCCGCAAGGTGGGCAAGCTCTCTGCCACGCTGGAATATCTGGAAAACGCCAATCAGGTCTTCAAAAAGCGCGACCCCGATCTGGAGGAGTTGCTGGAAGAACTGGCCCACATTCATGCGGAACTGAGCCAGGTGTATTTTGGCTACTGATGCAAGCGGACGCTAGCGCATCAGGTTTCTCGCTCCGTTCGGAATGACAGAAAAAGAACATACCCAGAACGGCCCTTTGAAGGGCGCATGGGACATCAGCGAGAATGTGGACAAAACCCCACTCCCGCCGGGAGAGGGTAGGGTGAGGGCAAAAGATTGGAGAATACCAGAGCGGGAAAAGTGCGGTTCATTTCGCCGGTCTCAGTACCGGTTCACTAGCTCTTGGCGAGCGGTGTTTGCAAAGACTCCACCCTGACCAGCACATTAAGGCTTTCCTTGCCCCCACCTCGTCGCAGCCCTTTGAGGGGGGGGCAGTCGTCGTAGTCGCGCCCGTGGGCTTTTTTGACGTATTGTTCGGTGATGATGGAGTTGTTGGTGGGGTCGTAGCCATACCAGCCCGAGCCGGGGAGAAAGGCTTCAACCCAGGCATGGCTACCCTCCGAACCCACCCCCGTAGCCAGATACCCCGAAACGTAACGGGCGGGAATGCCCACACTGCGCAGCACGGCCAGCATGGCCTGGGCATAATCCTGGCAAACCCCGGCCCGGCCCTCGACAAACTGGATCAGGGGGGTGTCTACCTGGGTGGCTTTGGTGTCGTAGTTGAAAAAGCGGTTAAGGTGTTCGGTGACTTCCAGCAGGTAGCCGTGCAGGTCTTCGCGGGGGCTGGGGCGGCGCAACTCCAACAGCTCGAGCCAGTTGTAGTGCAGGGGTACACGGGGGGTGGGCGCTAGAAATTCAAAAAAACGAGATTCCAGACCGCTCAAAACCTGTACCGGCACCAGGCCCGGTTTTGGAACCGCAAATGTGACCACTTTGGCCTGCATTTCTACCCGCAGTTGCTTGTGCGGCTTGGTGACATGAAAATCGTAGACCCGGTTATGAAAATAATCCTGTCGGCTACGGGGCATTGAATCGGGTTCGATGTTCAGGCGAAACTCCAGGAGCCCCTGGCGGTGGTCGTCTACCGGATAGAGCCACAGCTCATTGAAAGAGTCCCGCGCTTCATCGGGGTAGAAATACTCTGTCAGGTGGTACACCGATAACAACACGGCTAATAGCCTATCAAAAAATCCAGGGGGGCAGGGTCGGACTCCAGGCTTTACTCAGAACCTGAGCCTCGCGTTCACATCTTCACGCCAGGGCAGCGAGGACTGGGCACCGACCCTGGTGGCCGCCAGTGCCCCGGCCACACAACCGTGCTGGACGGCCTGGGGCAGGGGCTTCCCTTCGCAGATAGCGGTGGCCAGCGCACCGATAAAGGCATCCCCAGCGCCGGTGGTGTCTAACGCTTCAACCTTAAGAACCGGCTGATGGCCCGAACCCTCCGGCCCAACCCATACGGCTCCTTGCTCGCCCAGGGTAATCACCACGGTCGGGGTTTTCTCCGATAGTACCCTGGCAACCTCGAGGGCCATTTCGGGCGAATCGGGCAAGACCCCGGTCAAGCCCAGGGCTTCGCTTTCGTTGACCACCAGGATATCTACCGACTCGAGCAGCTTGTCGGGCAATGTCTGCGCCGGTGCAGCATTCAGGATGACCTTTGCTCCGGCTTGTTTGCCCAGCTCGGCAGCTTTTCGCACGGTATCGAGGGGAATCTCGAGCTGTAGCACCACCACCTGGGCTCCCTCGAACTCCGCCGGAGAAAGATTCTCGGGCCGCAGGCGGTGGTTGGCCCCTGGCGAGACGATGATGGTGTTTTGCCCCTGGTCGTTCACCGCAATAAAGGCCACACCGGTGGGGGCCGCAATGGGAATGGTGGCGTTCACGTTGATGCCCTCACGCTTGAGCGCATTGCGGAGCTGGTTGCCAAACTCATCCTGCCCTACCCGTCCAATCATCCGCACCCCTGCACTCTGGGCTGCTGCCGTAGAGGCTCCCTTAGCTGTTAGCAGGGTGCGGCCTAACATACGCACGGCTGCTACTGCCTGATTGGCACCTTTACCACCGTGATGGGTCTCGTAGTCTGAGCCCAACAGGGTTTCGCCCGGAACCGGATGCCGCTTGACCCTCACCACCAAGTCCATGTTGATGCTGCCCACCACAACAATGCTCATGGTGCATAGCTTACAAGGGCTAGAAGTCTAAAGACCAAGGCTGAAAGCCAAAAGCCGAAAGCTGAAAGCCAAAAATGGGTGTTGTGGGGGCTTACAGGTTAACCAACACCGAGGGTCTGCGGTTTTTAGCTATAGGCCATCGGCTATCAACTTTTGTAGCGCCCAATGCGCTCTACCAGCAAATCGTAGAAGCCTTCGGTGTCAATCTCGAGCCCTACCTCGCAGTTGGGTGGTTTGCCGGTCACGCGCCAGTAGTCGCAGACCGTGCGCCCGTAGGCCAGCCCTTCGTTGGCCTCGATTTCGACGTTGAACAGGGCGGTTTTGAACAGGTCGGGCCGCAGCAAGAAAGCCACCGCGCAGGCGTCGTGGATGGGGGCGCCATCCCACTTGTAGCGCTGGATGTGATGCTCGCGGAAGAACTCGAGTAGCTCTGCTGTGAATGCCCCCACCCGGGTGCCCAGGGCGCGAAAACGCTCCACCCGGGCCGGGTGGGCCACGGTCTGATGGGTCAGGTTGAGGCCCATCATCACCAGGGGGACCCCCGCCCCAAAGACAATCTTGGCCGCATGGGGGTCGCACAGGATGTTGAACTCGGCGCTTGGCGACCAGTTGCCGATGTCAATGGAGCCGCCCATCAGCACGATCTCCCTGACCTGAGGAATGATTTTAGGCTCGAGGCGCATGGCCAGCGCGATATTGGTGAGGGCTCCCACCGGCACCAGCGTGACCTCGCCGGGGTGCTGGAGCACCTGCTCGATGATGAAATGAACGGCGTGCTGGGGCTCGGCCTGGCCGGTGGGGGTGGGCAGATGGGGGCCCTCGAGCCCCGAGACCCCGTGAACCGCCTCGGCGCTGATGCGGTCGCGCACCAGGGGGCGGTCGGCACCGGCATAAATGGGCACGCTTTTGCCCAATACCTCCCGCACCACCAGGGCGTTGCGGGTGGTGCGCTCGAGGCTCACATTGCCATAAACGGTGGTGATGCCCAGAACCTCGAGTTCCTCGCTGGCCAGAGCCAGCATGATAGCGATGGCATCGTCGTGTCCGGGGTCGCAGTCGAGGATGATTTTGCGTGGCACGACTCACAGCTTACCGTAAAAAATCTGCTGTGCAGCGATGGCGAACCTTTCTGATGGCATAAAGCGTACAATCACTTTATGCACAAGTGGATGGGCATGATGATGCTTGTGTGGGGCCTGGTCGGTTGTACCCCACCTTCCCCGGTGGATCCCAATCAGTGGGAATCCGTGCAGACCCTCTATCAAGATGTATTTTTGCTGCGGGAGAAAGTTTCGTACCGCAGCGGTGGCCTCCGGATTTTTGGGCAGATTTGCCGTCCTAACCGGGCCGGACAGTTCCCAATTGTGGTCTGGAACCACGGTGGCTTTGAGGGCCTCCAGGCAGGTGACGAGAACCTTTGTCAGAACCTGGCTTTCTTGGGGTATCTGGTATTGATGTCTTCCTATCGTGGCGAGGACGGTTCTGAGGGCAGCATTGAGGTCTGCCAGGGAGAAGTAGACGATGTGCTGGAGATGCTGGCCATTGGGCGCACCATGCCCTATGCGAACCCCAACCGGGTGGCGGTGGCAGGGGGTTCACATGGGGGGTGTATCAGCCTGCGTGCGGTGCAGAGAGGCGCACCTGCCCAGGTCTTGATTGATATTTTTGGCCCAACCGACTGGACTGCGGAGTACCAACAGCTTGAGCAGCTTGCAGCCTCCGGCGACGCCACCAAGAAACAGGCGGGCCAAACCCTGCTGGCCTTGCTGAACGCCGCGCTGGGTGGAACCCCAGTCCAGGCGCTGCAAAACTACAAGGTGCGCTCGCCCATCGAATATGCTGCCAATTTGAGCAACTGGCCCGGTTCAATGCTGGTGGTGCACGGAGCCCTAGACTGGCTGGTTTTACCGAATCAGTCGTGTAATCTTGCTAGGGCGGTAGGACAGTTTACCAGCTTCCGCATCCAGGCCAACAATACCACCTCCACCACTCCGCCGACCGGTTGTGAGGCGGCTGGTTTGAGCTGGGCCGGGGGCGAGGTGCCCAGAGGCAACTGGGGTGGGAAGCGCTATCTGCTGGTCTATGACAACTTTGGTCATGGCGATGGCGAGCAGGGCAACCTGGCCTTACTGGATGCGCTCAACTATCTGGGCAACAAACTCCCTTCCAACTGAGCTATACGGGTGGGCCTGGAGGCGTTGGGTCGAGTACAGTACGGTACAATCGCCTTATGCTCGAGGTCAAAGAAGCGGTCAAGATTGCCACCGAGTACATCCAGACGCTATTTAGTGAGCGCCAAATTCCCGAACTGCGGCTCGAGGAGGTCGAACTCTCGCCCGATAATCAGTTCTGGGAGGTGACCCTTTCCTTCGTGGTACGCGAACCCACTGCCTACTTGAGCCTGGGCGATGCGGCCCGCACCCGCGAGTACAAGATATTTCGCATCAACGCTGAAACGGGGCAGGTACAGAGTATGAAGATTCGCAAAGTGTAGTGCCGTAAGTGGTACGCTATAGACTATCCCTCATGCGCCCTGCCTGGTTGGAAGTTGATTTCGATGCCCTGGCCCATAACTTCCATCTTCTGCGAAAAAGCGCGGGAGACGTGGCTTTAATCGGCGTGGTCAAGGCCAACGCCTATGGCCACGGAGCAGTGGAGGTGGGCAAAGAGTTATTACGCTTGGGCGCCTGGGGGCTGGCGGTGGCCACCACCCACGAAGCCCGCGAACTGCGGAAGGCTGGCATTGTGGCCCGCATCCTCTTGATGGGAAGCCTGCACCCCCAGCAGGTCGGGGAAGTCGTTGAGCTCGATCTGATTCCTTCGATCTCGACCCTCGAGAGTGCCGAGGCTCTCAACGCACTGGGTAAAGCCGTCCCGGTACACCTCGAGTTCGATACCGGCATGGGCCGGGTGGGTTTCCAGCCCGAGGATGCGCCCCTGATCAAGGACCACTTTGTCCGCTATGAAAACCTGCTTATTCAGGGCATCTACTCCCATTTTGCCGATGCCGAGGAGGACGAACCCTGGACAAGGGAGCAGATTACCCAGTTTCAGGAGGTACAGAAGGTCTTTGGACCGGGGTACTTCTATCACCTGTGCAACACCGCCGGCACCGTCAACTACGGCGAGTATGGCCTGAGCGCGGTGCGACCCGGCATTGGCCTGTACGGCCTGCTACCCAACCTGGGCCTGCGGCCCATAGCCCGCTTGCTGGCCAAACCCACCCAGGTCAAGCTGCTTCCGCCCGGGCGCAGAATTGGCTACAGCGGCCTCTACACCACCCAGGGCCTCGAGTGGATTGCCACCCTGCCGGTGGGTTATGCCGATGGCATGCCCCGGCTGGTGTTTAACCGGGCCACCGTTCGCTATTACCCAGAGCCTGAAGCTGAGAACGCAGAGCCCTGCATCTGCCCGGTGGTGGGGCGGGTCTCGATGGATCAGATCACGGTTCGAATTCCCACGCCGGTGGGGCTCGAGCAGGTGTTTGAAGTGGTCACCCCCGACTTTAGCCCCACCAGCAGCCTGTGGGGCTGGGCCGAGCTCACCGGCACGGTGAGCTACGAGCAAGCAGTGCGGCTCTCGCAAAGACTACCCAGGGTGTACCTGCGCGGCGGCGTGGAGGTGGCAAGGGTCGAGTAATCCCATGCTAGATTTGGAAGCGTGACTGCCCGTGGATTGCTGGTTTCGCTGGGCATCGCGCTGGCGGTTGCGTTGCTGGGCAACATACCCCTGATGGGCCTACCGGGTGCGCTGGTGTGGAGCCTTTTCTCGCCACTGGTGGATCTGTTGCTGGGAGGTGTCACACCGCGTATCCGGAGCGATGCCCTGTGGCCGCTGGCAATCCTGATGACCCTTTTGTGGCCGATCAGCATTCCGCTGGGCTACGTTTTGGTCTGGAGATGGTTCCCGCGGCAGCCACGCGCTCGAGTTCTGTGGTGGGTAGGGCTCATGGCTCTGTGGGGCTTTGCGCTCAGCCTTTATTTTGCCATCACAGCCCCCAAGAACTGAATGGGGTCACTTTTGTTTTGGGCAAGGGCGCACAAAATCGGATGCATGCTTCCGATGAAAGCCGTCAAGCTGTTTCAGGGGTATCTGTGGCACCCCAAAGACCTGGCCTTCGACCCCCGCGAGGCCCTGCCCCGCCAACTGGGAGAGGTGCATGTGCTCATAGATAAGGTGCGTGCCCCCATGACCTTTTTCGAGGATGGCACCCCCACCGAGACCCAGCAGTTCTACCAGGTGACGCTGCTGGTGCGAACCGAGCAGGAGCCCGCCGCACTGAAACCCCTGGCCGAGTCGGTGAGCCGGGAGCTAAAGCCCTACCTCGAGGCCACCCCTCAAACGGTGGGCTGGCAACTGCTGGAAGATTTGCGGCAGATTTGATGCAGGTACTCCGCGCCCTGGCAGTTAGTCATGGGCATACTTCAATGCAAGTTACCTGCTTTCCTCAACCCTCGCTATCTCGAGGTGCAGGCCAGATGAGTAATCTGGTACGGTAAACGGGCGGTGAATGCAGGGGAACAGAGGCGCATCGGATTTCTCGCGCCGCTACACTGCGTTCGGGACATTGTTTTGTGATCCTGCCTCCATGAGCAAAACATGACGGTAATCTTCAAGGTCGGATTAAGGTCTCCTCATGCACCCAGGGGGGGCCTATTTCTTAGACTATCGGGACGGGATTTGAGCAATGAACAAAAACCTTAGCCGATTTTTCCTGGCCCTGGG
>FWPV01007739.1_pt1 | contig 19299 bp, 14 predicted proteins | sample 2228371 | NCBI WGS metagenome assembly FWPV01 (sample SAMEA103939776, study PRJEB20133) | metagenome
ATGCTGGTAGTGGCTCTGATATTGAAGTTCGCCCTGCTGCTGTGGCGGGACAGTTCTATCCCGACGACCCAGTAAAGTTAAAAGAAGCCGTGCAATCTTACCTCAATAATTCAATTAAGACTACCGAAAACATAACAGGGCAATCCTTGATAATTATCGTCCCTCATGCAGGATATATATATAGCGGTCAAATAGCCGGCGACGCCTTCAATTTTGCGTATAATTTCAATAAACAATATGATATAGTCATTGTATTAGGAACTAATCACACCACTCCCGGTTTTGATGGCATCTCTATATATGCTAAAGGGGCATTCCAAACCCCATTGGGAAGAGTGTTAATAGATGAGAGTGTTTGCCGGCAGATATTGGAGGCTGACAAGGTGTGTGTATTTAATAGAGAGGTTCATAAAAGGGAACATTCCATTGAGGTTCAACTACCCTTCATTCAAGTTCTATTTCCTAATGCTAAAATAGTTCCCATAGTAATTGGTATGCCGGATATCCTGCGCTGTGAAAGATTGGGCAAGGTTTTAGCAGATGTAGCCACAAAATATCAAGCCTTAATAGTAGCCAGTTCCGACCTATCACACTACCCAAAATATGAAGACGCTTGTAAAGTTGACCAAAAGACTTTAGAGGCTATTATCTCATTAGATGGAGCAAAATTTCAAGAGACTATTCAGGAAATTATGCGCTCCAAGGTAGGAAATCTTTCAACTTGCGCTTGTGGCGAAGGTCCTATTTTAGTCGCAATGAATACAGCGAAACATTTAGGAGTTTCTAAAGGCACTATTTTAAGTTATGCAAATTCTGGTGACTGCCTTATAGGTGACCGCAGTCGTGTGGTTGGCTATGGGGCAGTTGTTTTCACTCAAAACCCTTTAAATGATATAAAATCAAATTTAAGAACCCAAACTAATAGTAAAACTATGGAAGATCTTAAACCATCGGATAAACAAGCACTTTTAAAATACGCTCGGGATTGCATCACACAGTATCTAACAACTGGAACTATGCCGGCTCCGCGCAGTTTTTCACCTGCGGCTGAGCAAAAATTAGGCGCTTTCGTAACCTTAACTAAGAAGGGTAATTTACGCGGTTGCATAGGACATATGTCGCAAGACCTCCCACTATGTCAAGTAGTGGGAATGATGGCTCTCCATGCGGCATTTAACGACCATCGTTTCTCACCGGTAACCATTAACGAACTCTCCGACATAGAGATAGAGATATCCGTATTAACCCCCGTAAAACCGGTTAATGGATATGAGGATATTGTAATCGGAAGAGACGGAGTGGTTTTGGAGAAGGGGGGAGCCTCAGCGGTGTTCCTCCCCCAAGTTGCTACCGAACAAGGCTGGACCAAAGAAGAGATGCTTGAACATCTCAGCCTAAAAGCCGGTCTATCACGCGATGCCTGGCGCAAAGGTGCAAAATTTAAAACCTTTCAGGCTGTTATTTTCAATGAAGAACAATTCAAATGATTGGAAAATGTGTATATAGTGTATTTACAATACTTACATTGAATTAAAATACAATGAATGCGTCTCTCTAAAAAATATTTGAGCGAAGTTCGCACGCTGATTGCTATAGGCTTTTTGTCCATTCTTGGGCAGATAGTCCTATTACGCGAACTAAATATTGCTTTATATGGTATAGAATTAATCTATCTATTAGGACTTGGAATATGGTTATTCTGGTCAAGCATAGGCGCGATATTAGCCAAAACAATCCCTGAACATACCACCGCCCAACGAGATATCCTTTTTCTAATAATCACTTTATTACTACCCATCGAAACCATCTTCATCCGCGCAATCAGACCCATAATGAAAGCGGTGCCGGGTGCTTTCTTACCCTTCACTGACCAACTGCTTATAATAGCAATCACCATTCTCCCAATATGTATTTTGTTAGGAGCGCTTTTTATCTGGACAACGGAAAACTTCATCAGGACAAGAAAAACTCTGGCGCAGGCATATGGACTTGAATGTCTCGGAGGGATGATAGGGGGATTAAGTGGCACTTTGATGTTGCATTTTGGCTTTTCTAACCTGATTTGTGGATTTGTATGTAGCCTTGTTTCCCTTGCTCTCATTCTTATTAATCTAAAGAGGATAAGCCAGATAATTGCAATTCTTATGTCCTTAATATTTATATTTTCAATAATTAACTGGAAAAATCTGGATAAAATTTCCACCCAATGGACCCACCCAAATTTAGCAATAGTAACCGATACTCCATACTACCGCATAGCGGTTGACACTTTAGCAGGACAGGTGGTTGTATTTGAAAACAATGCTCTGGCTTACGACAATGAAAGCACCTCTGCAGAAGCCTTCGTGCAAATTGCTGCCTTACATAGCCCCCATCCTCAAAATATACTTATTTTAGGTGGTGCTTTGTTCGGTTTAATTGACGAAGTATTAAAATTACAACCACTTAAAGTTATATGCGTAGAATACGATAGGAAACTCACTCAAACCGTCCAATCCATTATCCAAAGCCCTAACACGGATATATGGCGTTCGCCTAAAGTTCAAATGGTGATAGAAGACCCCAGAAAATTTTTAAGTAAAACGAATACCGACATTCCCGATAAATTTGATTTAATCCTTATAGGAATGCCTGAACCTGCTTCAGGACAAACCAATAGATACTACACCCAAGAGTTCTTTAACTTGTGTTCTAAAAGGCTAAAAGATGATGGAGTATTAGCATTTCGCTTGAAATCGGCTGAAAATCTGTGGACTGACCAGATGCTTAAGCGTATCGGAAATATTTATCACACCTTGAAAGATGTTATCAGAAATACAGTTATACTTCCGGGAACAACTAATCTCATCATCGCCTCTAAAACTGCCCTACCAACCGAATTGGATACCCTTAATCGTCGCTTCGCTCATCGAAACATCCAAACCAGATTGGTAACACCACAATTGATACATTACCTATACACCAATGACCGTTTTCAACAGATAAAAGACCAAATAGCCCAGACTAAAACCTTTATTAATACTGATGCGCATCCTTTATGCTATCATTTGACCACCTTAATTTGGCTATCTCAATTTTATCCCCAGTTATTTAAAATTGATACCCTTGCGATATTCAATGATACTAATAAGATATTACTCGCCCTTTTGATACTTATCGTTCTCATTTTTGTCAAAATCATTCGAATTGAACATATCTTTTTAGTCGGTGTAGCGGGACTGATGGGGATGCTACTTGAAAGTGCGCTTCTATTGGGTTATCAAATCAGACAAGGAATTCTTTATCAAGATATCGGAATATTATTGAGTGCTTTTATGTTAGGTATGACTGGTGGGGCTTACGGAGTATCTAAAATCGATAGAATATATTTTAGAGCGAAATATCAAAAATTACTTGTATTAATTCTATTATTCGGCATTGTTTTACTATCTTTAATATCATATAAATTTTTTAAAAATAACTGGTTTAATAATTTAATAGGTTACTGTTTGGGGATGTTCTTTAGTGGCTTTTTCACTGCTGCTATCTTCGCGGTAATAAGTAATTCTAAATCATCTAACAACCCCAAAATAATATCTCCGCTTTACGCCGCTGACCTCATCGGAGGTTGTTTAGGAATTATTTGGGGTAGTATTTTTATAATTCCGATATTAGGGATTACTAACGGTTTTATAATAGTCGCTGGATTTGCCTTACTCAGTCTTATATTGATTTAACATATCAATTCAACCTATTATAAAAATGATAAAATTCTTTTTTACACTCTTTATTATCATCGCTATTTGTTTAGATGGATGTGCTCCGAGTATAGAAAACACAAATAGTTGTTCAAGCGACTCGAGCCAACTTATGCCCAATTGGTTCTGGCGAACCAATATTAGCGGTGGCAGCAGATTAGCCGTCGGCTATGCTCCTCAGTATTTTAACCTCGCTACGAGTTATGATGAGGCTTTTAAAGACGCAGCGCTAAGGTTGTTTATAGACCGCAACTGCCGGGTAACTGGTGGACGGGGAAGTATAAGCGACGGAAGTGTGGTGTTTTCCATCGGTTCTAATATGCATATCATTGTGGACACGAGCGGTTTTGCGAACTATCAAGCCCAACTCGTGAGAATTGATTCCGTATCATCCTCAATGGGTATCGTAGCAATGTTAGTGGGCGAAAAATATATCAAAGTCAATAAGCATCTTTTTCCGCCACCTCCAGTAAGCGACATTCAAAGCACCTCTAAAACTAATGCCTTAAACGGCTTAGGTTCGGCTTGTTTCTATTATCAGATGACTTCAAGTTGGCGTGAAGCGGAAAATGTGGCTCGTTTAGAAGCGGCTTTGGCGACTTCAATCCGCTTCCGCGATATCAAATTGGCTGAAAATGCCGCTTCCATTGAAGCCATCTTACTGGAAGTCGATGTTCAATTATATAATATTCGCACCGTAGCGAGGACAATTGACTTTAATAATAAAATCGTTTGGGTAAAAGTTGAGGCTGAACATAAGAAATGATGGATAATAAGTTAAAAACCATTTTTTTATTCCATATAAATATCTTTGTTATTTATAGTGGTTGACAATACAAATATTAAATAATTATCTTAAAGTATAAGTTCTAAAACAAGAAAAAAATCACTTTAATAAATGTCTCAAACACCGATAGTATTTAAATCTTGGCGCGAACTTCCATTAATGGCCGCGTCATTGGGCAATACCTCCGTAAATAAAACTGGGTCTTGGCGCAATATTGAGCCACACCATGTTGAACAGATACCACCTTGTAGTTTTCATTGTCCGGCGGGCAATGATGTGGTGGGCTTCGTTACTTTAGCTGCGGAAGGTCGTTATGAAGAAGCCTGGCGGTTACTTTTACGAACATCACCATTTCCAGCAACCTGTGGACGTGTCTGTCCACATCCTTGCGAATATGAATGCAATCGTGCTGAATTAGGCGGAAGAATAAACATCCATAATATAGAAAGATTTCTTGGCGACCAGTTTAGAAATAAACCTCTAAAAATAGAAAAATCCTCACCTACAGGGAAAAAAGTTGCGGTGATAGGTTCAGGTCCAGCCGGACTCTCAGCAGCCTACCATCTGACGCTCAGAGGACACTCGGTTACAGTTTATGAAGCCCATCCTAAAGCCGGTGGAATGATGCGGGTCGGGATACCGGACTATCGCCTGCCCCCCGAAGTGTTGGACGCTGAAATTGACCGTATCATTAATTTAGGCGTGAGAATATTAACCAATACCAGAGTGGGCAAAGACATTCAATTCGACGACTTAATGACGAATTTTGATGCTGTATTCTCGGCAACCGGTTTAACTGTTAGCCGTCCCTTAGGCGCAAAAAACGACTCTCATCCTGCGGTGATTTCTGGAACCGAGATTTTGCGTCGCATTAACTTAGGTTTAGATGTGGGGGTTGGTCAGCGAGTTATGGTAGTGGGAGGTGGCAACACGGCAATGGATGCCGCTCGTTCCTTACTGCGTTTGGGTAGAGAGGTTCGCGTTATGTATCGCCGAACCCGAGCAGAAATGCCCGCTATCGCTGAAGAAATCGATGAACTCATAGAAGAGGGAATCCAAATAGATTTTCTGGCTACCCCGGTTGAAGTTATCACTCAAAATAGCCATATAACTGGGGCAAAATGCATACGGATGAAACTTGGCGCGCCAGATGCTTCAGGACGGCGAAGACCCGAACCAATCCCAAATAGCGAATTCACCGTTGAATTAGACAATATTATAACCGCAATAGGGGAAAACTCAGACCTTAGTTATCTACCCGATGAAATTAAACAATTCACCGATTGGAATATCCCTGCCGATACTTTAGGACGAACACCAATTGATAAATTTTTCGCTGGTGGTGATGTTGCTGATAGCGCCGGAACTGTAACCGCCGCAATAGGTTCCGGTCGTAAAGCAGCAATCGCCATAGACGCAATGTTAAAAGGCTCAACCCCACCTGAAAACGCCATACTCTCACCATCACTGCAAGAACGGACTAACTATGTTGTGAGATTTACAGACTTAAATGTAAATTACTTTGAACCTCGTGAAAGGCTTGAAACCCAACACCTACCAATTAACGAAAGGATAAAATCTTTTGAGGAGGTTCGTAAAGGATTTACCGAAGCCGAAGTTATAAGTGAGGCTCGCCGTTGCTTCAGTTGTGGAACCTGCCCTGCTTGCGATAATTGTTGGATATTCTGTCCTGATGTTGCTGTTCATCGCGTCGAGGGCAACGAAAAACAACTTTATTATGTGGATTATGAGTATTGTAAAGGTTGCGCTATTTGTGCTTCAGAATGTCCCAGAGCGTGCATTATAATGAAACCCGTTCATTAATATCAATTTATAAATACATAATATACAACAATCAACAAAAGGAGAAAAAATGGGTCTTAAAGGTTCAAAAACTGAAAAAAACCTTTTAACCGCTTTTGCCGGAGAATCCCAAGCCCGTAATCGCTATACTTACTATGCTTCTAAAGCCCGAAACGAAGGCTTTCCCCGCATTGCGGCTATTTTCGAAGAAACCGCTAATCACGAAAAGGAACACGCTAAGCGCCTGTATAAATTTCTTGAAGGTGGAGAGGTAGAAATCACCGCAGCGTTCCCCGCAGGGACTATAGACACAACTTTAGTTAATCTACGCCACGCTGCTGCTGGTGAAAATTACGAACACACCAAAATGTATCCCGAATTTGCTAAGATAGCAAAAGAAGAGGGCTTTTCCACGATTGCTAAAGCGTTTACTGCTATTTCAATTGCTGAAAAATGGCACGAAGCACGCTATAACACCTTAGCAGACCAATTAGAGAACGGAACGCTTTACAAGCGTGAAACGCTCACCAAATGGCGCTGCACAAATTGTGGGTATATCCATAACGGAAGCGAAGCGCCAAGTGAATGTCCTGCCTGTGCCCATCCACAAGGATACTTTGAAGAATTCAAAGGTTAACTTTCTTGAACCCCACCTGATTAAACTTATAAGTATAAATCAGGCGGGGTTTTTTTAAGTCCTTTTTTATGGTTAAAATAGGTATCAAACCTTCAAAACTGAATTAGGAATTCACTTATGGTTAGAATAATCAAATATTTATTTATCTTCGCCACTCTAACAATCCCCCTGACTATAAGTGAAGATAAAGAACATCATTCTGAAGAAGCCACCACGATTGCAAGAGAGATGGGTGAAGAGACCACAATGGCTCTGATATCTGGAACTGTAACGAGGGATGGCTATCCTATATTATGGAAAAACCGCGACCGGCGCGAGCGTCCTAATCAAGAAGCGGTTTGGTTCAACGATGGTAATTATCCTTATATTGGACTGGTAAACGCGGGAGATTCCACTGAAGTTTGGGGAGGGCTTAATTCTGTCGGCTTTGGGATAGTTAACTCCAACGCTTACAACTTAATCGACTCGGTTCCAGGACCTGATGATGACGGTCTAATTATGAAACGTGCCTTACAAATCTGTAGGACGGTTGAAGACTTTCAAGACCTTTTGGATAGCACCAGTGTGGTTGGAAGGAGACGCACATGCAACTATGGCGTCATTGACGCCGAAGGTGGCGCTGCCCTTTTTGAATGCGCTGCGGTTACCTATACCCGATTTAACGCTTCAGACACCAACGATGCCCCGGATGGATTTTGTGTTAGAGCTAACTATGCCTATAGTGGAGATGACACCGGTAGTGCGGGACGCTCAAGGCACGACCGAGTCTACGAACTGTTAATGAATGCCCGCGAACGCAACGAACTTACCGCTGGTTATGTTTTAAAATACGTTGCTCCCGATATAGCAACCCAATGGTGTAACCCTTATCCACTGCCTTTTGAAGATGTGTATCCTGACAGCGGTTGGCCTCATGGCTATGTGTCAATTTACACTAGCATCAACCGTAACATCACACCTTTCGGAATAGTAGTTCAAGGTGTGCCGGAAGGAGAATCTCCCATTTTAGCAACCCTTTGGGCTGGCTTAGGCAAACCAGTATCAACCATTCCAGTTCCGCTTTGGGTTTATAGCGGTTCAACCCCCTGGGAGGTGAACGGGGATTCCACCGCACTTATATGTGATAATGCCAATCGTATATTTAATCGGCTAATAAACCCATATCTAAATGAGGATGCCTTAAACACCTATCAACTACTTGATGGGCAGGGCGGTGGGCTTTTTACTATCACTATTCCAGCGATGGATTCTATATTTGAAGCCACCGAAAACATACTTCAACACTGGAGGGAAGATAACCCACAACCTGAAGATATGGCTGAATTCGCTCAATCAGTTGCTCAATACGCCTGTGAGCGCTTGCAAAGTTGGACGGGAAAAAGTTTATTCAGAGTGCCCTTAGATTACGCGTCCCTCCAAGAAGCCGTGGATGCCGCCAGTGATGGTGATACAGTGATTGTTAGCCGGGGGATATACCCAGGTCCTTTGGAATTTCGGGGGCGGAAGATTGTCGTCGCCAGCGAATTCTTATTTAGCCGAGACCCAACCGACATCGACTCAACCATAATAGATGGAAATCGCAGCGGTAGAAGTGTTGTGGTGTTTAACCAAGGTGAAACGAATCGCGCTGAATTAGTTGGATTTACCATCCGAAATGGTCAAACTAATTATGGCGGTGGTATATATCTTAACGGCGCTTCGCCAACCTTAAGATATTTAGTGATTTACAACAATCAAGCAACCCGGTCAGGAGGTGGAATCTATTGCACCCAAAACTCTCGCCCCAAACTTGACCACATAACCTGCTATAGAAATACCGCGGTTCAAAACGGGGGGGCAATCTATTGTCTCAACAATTCAAATGTTGAAATTACAAATAGCATAATTTGGAACAATACCCCTAGTGCTTTAGCGGACACTTTTCGCATCACTTACAGCGATGTTCAGGGAGGTAATCCGGGGATAGGCAATATCAATCGCAATCCAATGTTTGTCAACCCCGATTCAGGTAACTTTCATTTAAGATGGGATAGTTTCCCTGCCGATGATTCTACGCGTTCCCCCTGCATAGATACAGGGGCTCCAAATTTCAGATTAGATCCGGATAGCACCCGCACCGATATGGGCGCTATCTTTTTCAATCAGGGCACCCCACCTTACATCACTTCTAACCACAACGAACTGCTATTTAACGATATTCTTGTTAATACTTATGTTACGGCTGAAATATATATAACTAATTTAGGGGAGAGAGAACTGAGGGTTCAATCCCAATCAATAAGGTATATTGAAGGACCTCCTTTTATATTCATCAGTCGTGGAGGCGGCTCATTCAATTTAGCAACTAACGATTCACATTTAACCGAAATCACATTTTGCCCCTTGATACATACTAAATACTATGCAATATTTACTATTGAGAGCAATGATATTTACAGAAACCCTTATGAAATAAATATTTACGGTAGAACTCAAATACCTTCAAATATTGATGAGCAATCTTTCCCTACATCTTACGAAATTTCAGGGATTTACCCCAATCCGAGCAACAGTTCGGTAAATATCACCATAAATATACCTACCGCCTCGTTTATCACCTTACGAATTATGGATATTGAGGGGCGGGAAATAGAAAAAACTTACGAAGGAAGTGTCGCTATAGGGCAAAAACAATTTTGCCTCTCAGTTCAAGATTACCCAAACGGTATATATATAGTTGAATTTAAAACACCTCTAAAAACCTATTTAGGAAAGATGATCGTTTTAAAATAGGATAAATGAGCAAAAAAATAAGCGGACTTTAAAGTCCGCTTATTTTTTATATATTATTACATTGCTACGCTCTTTCTTCTCGCCTCATTAATACCGGCGGAAACTCCCAATCATCTTTATCAAGCGCCCGCTGAGTTGACTCAGGGGATAACACCGCTACTAATCCGATTCCTAAATTAAAAGTCCTGCGCATCTCCTCTTCCAAAACCTCTCCAATGCGTTGAATGAGATTAAATATCGGTGGTTCAAACCAGGTTCCCCAATTAAATACTGGTCTTAAGCCATTAGGAATTATTCGTTTAGTATTACCTTCCAAACCACCTCCTGTAATATGAGCCAGACCTTTAGGTTGAAACTCCTTTTTCAAGACACGAATTATATCAAGGTAGCAGCGATGTTCAGCCATTAAGGCTTCACCCACCGTAGTGCCTAACTCGACCACATATTCGTCATATTCAATAGCGGCATCGTTTAAAACCTGCCTAGCAAGGCTATAACCATTTGTATGCAACCCCGTGGATGGGAATCCTATTAATAAATCATTTTCTTGAATTGTTCGACCGTCTATATAATCTTCTTCGTCGACACAACCGGTGATGGTTCCAACCAAATCAAACCTATCATCTCGATAGACACCAGGCATTTCAGCGGTTTCACCACCAATTAAAGCCACCCCCCATCTTTGACAGGCTTTTATAATACCACCAACGGCTGCGATAGCCGACTCCTCATCCATACGCCCCATCGCAATGTAATCGAGGAAATATAGCGGTTCAGCACCACAAACTGCTATATCATTTATTGAATGGTGAACGAGATCTCGCCCCACATCTTCAAACCTACCCATCGCCGATGCTATCATTACCTTCGTTCCGACCCCATCAATAGATGAGACTAACCACGGATTCCGGTGGCCAACACAAGGTAAAGGTATTACCCCAGCAAAATGCCCAATCCGTGAGCCTTCCTGCCCCAGCAATTGCTTAATACCCGCTACGATTCTTTCCCCCTTTTCAATATCTACACCTGCCTCACGATAATCCATTGTGTCTCCTAAGAAAATGATTATTATAAGACAATATTTTGTAAGACTTTAAATGATAGTCTATGATATTAAATAATTACTTTTTTTCACTATCTTTTAATCGTTCTTTAACTAACTCCGCAGTATCTCGAGCAATTATTAACTCCTCATTGGTAGGTATTACCATAACTTTTACTTTGCTATTCTTATCTATGAACCGTTCGTCCTTAGATTTTTGAGCGTTTAAATCGTTATCAATTTCAATCCCAAAATACTGCATACCCTCGAGCACCTTTTGACGAACTATAACTGAATTTTCCCCAATGCCACCGGTAAACACTACCCCATCCAGACCGTTCAATACGGCTGCATAAGCCCCGATATACTTTTTAATGCGATAACAGAATATATTTAGGGCTAAAATGGCGCGCGGATTGTTTGCCGCAACTTCCGATTCAATCTCCCGCATATCGTTGGAAACGCCCGACACCCCTAAAAGCCCAGAATGTTTATTTATTAAAGAATTTGCTTCATCAATACCAATATCTTCATGGGTGATAATATGAAGTAAGGCGGCTGGATCTAAATCGCCGGTGCGGGTGCCCATCAATAATCCTTCCGCTGGAGTGAAACCCATTGTAGTGTCCACAGAGATTCCACCGTTTACTGCTGCCATTGAACAACCATTTCCAAGATGACAGGTTATCAATTTAATCTCACTAAGCGGTCGATTCAACATAACTGCCGCGCGTTCAGACACATACCGATGGGAAGTTCCGTGAAAGCCATATCGACGCAACTTATACTTTTTATATAATATATAAGGTAATCCATAAATATATGCATAGTCGGGCATCTTACAATGAAAAGCCGTGTCAAACACTGCCACCTGCGGTATATTCGGCATAAGGGCTTTACAGGCTTGAATGCCCTTTATATTCGCGGGGTTATGAAGCGGGGCGAGTTCAATACACTCGTGCAATTGGGACATCACTTCTTCGTCAATAATAGTTGAACTTGTAAATTTCTCACCACCGTGCACTACCCTATGTCCGACAGCGCTTATTAGAGAACGGTCTTTTATAACCCCGTGATTTGGGGATAATAAGATAGCCAAAATATATTCTATCGCCTGCTGGTGGTCAACAATTTCGCCCGCCAGTTTAACTTTGTGTCCATCTTGCCTTTCTTGTGTGAGAACCGAACCCCGAGCACCTATGCGGTCTACGATACCCCAAGCGAGACATTTATGTTCTGTCATATCATAAAAGCGGTATTTGACCGAACTTGAACCGCTATTTAGAACTAAAATTAACATTGTTTATCCTTAAACGATTTTGATTAGATTTAATTTAATAATTTATTTTGATTTTTTGCTTTAAAATATATCCATTCCTAAATTTTTATATCAAAATCATACAACCTTCCATCTTTAAGTTGCCATAATTTATTATATCCTAACGCCTTAAAAAAATCTAAATCGTGCCCGATTAGCATTATTCCCCGTCCTGCATTTATTAAATTTCCGATTAATGAGATTAAATCCTTCACCCCATCGTCATCAAGTCCTATAGTAACATCATCAAAAATATAAAAAGGATAATCCATCGCTATTATCCCCGCTATGGCTAATCTACGCTTCTCACCTCCTGAAAGATAGTATGGAGACCTGGCTATAAATTCTTCAGGCGATAACTTGACCTGTTCCAACGCCCAATCAACGCGCTTCTTTATATACATTTCATCTAAACCGCGCTGACGCAAGCCAAACGCCACCTCTTCAAATACCGTCGTAGCAAATAGTTGTCTTTCTGGTCGAGCGTCCACCCAACCGACTAAACTCAATCTATCTTTTGCAGCATTGAGTTCATTACCATCTTCACCCACCAACGCTATTTCACCACTTATCGGCTCGAGGAAGCCCTTTATAAGCATCCCCAATGTGGATTTGCCGCTTGCTAAAGGACCCGCTACAACCGCAGCCTCCCCACAATTAAGTTCAAATGAAATCCCGTTTAAAAGATTTTCAGCAGATAAATGATAGCGAAATACAAGATGGTCGACTTTTATTTTAACAAATTTAAAATTTCCGTTCAATCAACACAAGTTATTAATTAACAAAATAATAACCTTAAATACATATTTCTATTTAAAATAACCCCAAATTTTTATAGTGCAATCACCAGAAGCGGAAGCCAACCTTGCACCATCCGAAGAAAAATCAATCCCATAAACCGGATTCGTGTGTCCGGAAAGTTGCCATAGTGCATTACCGGTTAACACCTCCCATATAATTATCTTCATATCGGACGCCCCACTTGCTAACCACAACCCATCCGGGCTAAATGTTATCGCTTGTATAGGTCTTTCGTGTCCCCTTAAATTGGCTATAACCGCACCATCGCTGAGCCTCCAAATTAAGGCTTGCGCTTCCTGCGCTTGGGCAATGAAATTTCCATCCGGCGACAAAGCGTAAGCATTACTTATAGTAAAATTGCTTAATCTATAAACATTTAACTGGGTTAAATCTTCAAGCCTTATTTTGCGAATACTATCCTCTTGAACTATAAATAGATACCTGCTTTCAGCATCAAAATCAAACCATTTGGCTGAATATCGCTCAAGCGGTAAAATCTCATCAAATTTATTACCTCTATAAAGAACTACAATATCATCCAAGACGGCTAAATATTGCCCATCCCGGCTAAATTTCGCATAAGTTCCGTTTAATTCCGCTAGAACCCCACCACCTTCACTATTCCAAACGATAATCTGGCGAGATTCGGGAGACGATGAAACTATCGTAAAATAGCGTGAGTTATAATCGACCCCTTTGATACCGTGCCGATGGCCAATCATAACTTTGGTAATCCGCTGGGAATAAACATCCCATACCCTCACTTTATTATCACCTGAGCCGGATAAAAGATAGTAGTCATCGTTAAAGAACTTTACACACCTAAAGGTGGACTCTTGCTTGGGGAAAGTATTACATAATACCCCACTCTGCACCACCGCAACATTTGAAAAAACCGAATATCCATAATTATTATAAGCCCGAACTTTATAATAATAGGTTTGCTGTGGCTCTTTAGCGGTAAGCGAAATAGAATCCACATTAGCCCGCGTGGTGGCTATTTTCACAAAACCGCTATCATTCGCTATACTTTCATGAACTTCGAACCCATCCTCATTATTTGAATTATCCTTCCACTTTAACTTGAATTCACCTCTACCACCTAAAAGGGCAATAAGATTAGTCGGCGCCTCGGGGGCTTGCCTTATATTACTAGGTCCCGTCGGATTTTTCGCCTTATTTTCGCACCCATTTAAACATAACATCACTGTAATAACTAATAACAAAGAAGTTAAATTTCGCATATCAACCTCCATCTTTAGAATGAATAAACATCTTTCCTCCATCCAAATGATAAAAAGGGAATGCTATTATATGATTAATTCGTGAAGTAATCCATAGAATTCCTGCCTCGTTTTTATATTCCTGCATAAAATTTAAAATTCTTTTCGTCCAGATATCATCTAAATACGCAGTAGCCTCGTCTAAAATCAAAAACGCTGGTCTCATCGCCACGATAGACGCTAATACTACCACTTGTCGCTGACCATCGCTGAGACTGTCGAGGTCGCTATATCTAAATTTAACTAAATCAAACAATTCCAATGCCCAATTCACTCGTTCTACGATGGTTTCTCGTGCTAATCCTAAGTTTTCAAGTCCCCAAGCAATTTCCCTCTCTACATTAAATGTCATTATTTGACTTTGAGGGTCTTGCATCAGCAGTCCTACTCCATTCCAGTCTTCCGTTCCCACCTGACCGTTAAATTTTACATAACCTTTAGTCGGTTTTAACACCCCTGCCATTATGCGCGCTAAAGTGCTTTTGCCCGACCCATTCCTTCCATATAGATAACAGAAATCACCTCTTGATAACTTAAAATTTATGTCGGTTAAAATTGGAACATCAGAATCAGGATAGGTAAAACTCACCTCACTCAATTCAAGCGATGCCATCTTTAATAATATATGATAATATTTTCTGATATAATTTTTCTGTAGTGCCCGACTTAGATATCACCACTTCCAATGCCCGAGACGAAGCATTTCTATACGAAGATTCATCTTTTAACCATCTATTCCACAAGATCCGCAAATCATCCGAGTTTGAAATAACAAATCCACCTTGGGCTTTTATCAATAACCCAGCCTCATGGGAATTTTGATAGCGAGGACCAAACACCACCGGCAATCCGTTTGCCGCTGGTTCCAAAACACTATGCACACCCTTGCCAAATCCACCACCCACCAAGGCAGCAAAACCAACTGAATATATCTGGGCTAAAACACCCATTTTATCTATGAACAGCGCCGATTCATTTATAGTTTCCCCATTCCAAGAAGAATAACTCTTTAAGGTTAAATTATATTCGTGCGCAGCACTTTTTATTCGCGCAAAGGATTCTTCTGTTAATTCATGCGGGGCTATTACTAATTTCGCATTTTTAAATTCGCGTTGAATTTCGCTAAAAACCTGCCACACCATTCGTTCTTCGGGGGACCAGGTGCTACCTGCGACGAAGATAGGACCGGTTCCAAGCGCAACTTTTAAATTAGCAAATCGTTGGACGCCCTGTTTGGCGCGTTTTAAAGTCTGGTCATATCTAGTGTCGCCTAAAGTTAACAATTCAACGCCCGATTTTACATATCGTGCGGCTCTTTGGGTGTCTTCATCGGATACTGTCCAAATAGCGGTAAGAAATTTCATATAATATTGGCTGAAGTGCTTTATTATCGGTAAACTTCGACGCGAGGCTGAATGAAAATTAGCGTTTATTAAAATAACTGGGATATTTAAAGTTGCCGCTGCGCGCAGGGTATTAGGCCAAAAATCGTGCTTGCTTATCAATATTAAATTAGGTTCAAGTCTCGCTAAAAATCGCAACTGCCGTTCAAAGAAATCCAGCGGTAAATAACCACAAGCCCACACCCCGGGCGTTTCAGCAACTAAATTCACCACCGAAGGCGAAGAATAAGAAACCGCTATTCTACATACACCGGCTTGGTGCAATCTTTCTATCAATGGTAAAACTCCTTCAAATTCGCCTCGAGATGCTGTATGTATTAAAATAAGCGGCTTCTCGTCAAATTGACCAAATCGCCAAACCTTCACCCCACCTTTTCTACCTCTCAATGCTGTCCCCAAGCGATGATGAAATATGCCCACAATATGAACCAAAATAGAAACAAAGGGCAGGATAGCATCGTAGGCTTTAAACCAAAAACCACCTATATGATACGGTCGTTTGACGAAATAAATCATTCTATCTCAATATTTAATAGAGCCTTATGAAATTAAGATTTATATAAAATTTTATAACACATTATTATTTTAAGAAATCGAAAGGACTTGATATACCGCCTCTTTAACCTTTTCAGGCTGGATATCTTCCATACATCTAAAATTCCTTTTAGGGCATCGCTTAGATCCATGCGGTGAACAAGGCCTACATTTTAAATCTTCACATTGAACAATAATACTCTTAACCCGAAACGGCGCGAAGCCAAATTCGGGAACTGTTGGACCAAATATTGAAACCACCGGAACCCCTAAAGCCGACGCGATATGCATAGGTCCTGTATCACCTCCAAGGAAAACAACCGCTGAAGCAATAATAGCAATGCAATCCGCAAGGCTAATTATACCACACAGATTCAACACCTTATGATTAGCCTTTTCACAAATATAGCTCGCGATTGACATATCATCTCCAGAACCTATAATAACTTGAGATTTAAAACCTTCCAAATATAGCCTGTTCAGTGTATCCACCCATTTTTCTGGAAGCCACATTTTGGTGGGATGTAAAGCGCTGGGAGCAATCACCAGTGGTTTTGTATCAGTAGGAACCTCTATTAAATTGTGATATTCGCTGAGCAACCTTTTTGCGTTTTCTAATGCTTTGTCCTGCGGTTTTAATTCTAAACCTAATCCATCATCCTGCAACTTTAAAACTGAAGCGCATTCTAAATACTGCAATGCTACAGGTTTAACTTCTGAAATAACCCCTCGTAAAAAAGGAAGATATATCCTGATAAATCTATTCCAGCGGGCCCTATGAAAACGATAAACTTCCTTAACTCCAATTGCTTTGGTTATCCTACGACTTCGCCAATTGTTCTGTAAGTCAATTACGGTAGTCCAACCAATCAGCATTATATCTTTTACTTGGGCTTTATAACGACGGGAATTAAAATGGAATGCATATCTTTCATCTAACTTGGGCATACAATCCAAAATATCCTTATACACCGCTTTAGTTAAAAATCCTAATTTTGCCTTAGGGTAAGTTTTCCGCAAAATACGGACCAGAAGGGTTGAAAGAACAATATCACCTATAGAACTTAAACGCACAATTAATATTTTTTTATCGCTATTTTCAAAATGGGTCACGGCAATTCGACCTCAACCCAATCACGCATAATAGGGTCGGTCTCAGCGGCATAATCTTTACCAGAACCGTGAATGATAAAAAGTCCAATTTCTGATTTATCAAGGAGATACGATAAAGCATTGCGTCGACCCATAACAAAAAGTGCTTCCGACAATGCACTCGCTTTACTTGCCGAATTACTCCATACTACCACAGCCCAAACACTATCGCAAGGCATACCGGTTTTAGGGTCGAGAACCCGCGGGTAATTTTTCCCTTCCAATTTAAAGCCGTTTATCATTGGATGAATCACTGCTGATGCACCCGGCTCGGGTTTTATAATATAAAAGATAGAATCCGCTATTATATCAGGAATCCTCATTGACCAATTAAAATCCTCGGAAAACTTTCCCCAATATTTAACCACTTCGCCCACTTTTATAGAACCCCTCGTTATGCCTTGGCTGAAAATCGCCTCATATGCACCATCGACAGCCCAGCCTAAGGTCAGTTGCCCAAAGTCTAAAGTCCCGAGTCCTTCTAATAATACTTCATCGGATTTAATAACTACTCTAGTAGCGCGGGCTTTTTCAAGTGCTGTATTTAATTTTTCGGATTCAGGTGATTTTGGTTCCCCTTCATTAAAATGCCAGAGCGATTTAATTTCACCAAATCGAGGCTCAAATGCGCCATCGGTTTCCCTCTGAAATTGCTCGCTTAATGTTAACAGGGACAAAAAATCGCTGGATGGTGTCTTTAAGGAGCGTTTTTTATTCAATATGGCGAGTTCCCCCTCATCATCATAAACGATTTTTAGTCGACGCTTTAATACTTCCATTCCCACCTTAAAGGCTTTATCCACATCGGTTGCACTTTCCTTAAAAAGTTGCAATTCAACTTGAATCCCTTCGACCGTCGTTTTATGTACTACTATCTCTCCACCGCCACAACCGATGGATAAAAATAAAATACAAAAACCTATAATATAGATAAACCCGCTCATTTTCCCCTCTTGATAGCAAATGTAGTCAATTCTTGAAGTGTGTTTTTTATTATGGAATCAGGAAATTGGTCTAAACTTCTAAGTGCTTTTGAAACTGCATCGTTCATAATTTCCTCTGCTTCGACATCCCCTTGACATTCCTTAATGAAATCAACTATATAAGATAACTCTTTTTTCTTAATTCCGCGCCTTATTTTTGCCCTAATGCGGCGTGCTTCGCTCGGTTTTACCTTTTCCAAAGCCTTGATTAATGGCAGCGTAAGTTTTCGCTCTTTAATATCGCTGAAACGGGGTTTCCCTAAATAGTTATCGTCGCCGAATAAATCTAATAGGTCATCCTTTATCTGAAAAGCCAGACCTAAATTTTCGCCGTAAATCCCTAAACAATTAACCTTTTCGTCGTCAAATCCAACAGTTATACCCCCCAATCGACAAGCAGCATTGAACAGCGCGGCGGTTTTATCTCCTATCATTTGCATATATTCCATTTCGGTTAGGTTTAAGCCTCGGGCTCGAGTGGTTTGTAATAATTCGCCGCGCGCCATTCTTCGCGCTGTTTCTGATAATACATCCAACCATTTAAGATCTCTGGCTTCAAGCGTCAGAGTCAACACTTGGGCTAACATATAATCGCCAAACAACACTGAAACTTTATTTTTAAATTTAGCGGGTAGGGAAAGCCAGCCGCGTCGTTCTAACGCTTCATCCACCACATCGTCATGGACTAAAGTTGCTTCATGTAAAAGTTCAACAATAACTGCGGCTTTTATGCAAGCATCATTAGGTGGATTGCCATTTAGCGACCCACACAACAGGGCAAGGGTAGGTCTAATCCCTTTGCCGTGCGTGCGGGTCAAGTAACTCACAACTCGGTCAATGGTCGGATAGCCAGAAATAAGGGCTTCGCTATAAGCGCTTCGGAAACGATTTATTTCAGAAGCAATAACCGATTGGTATTTTTCAAGATTTAAAATCGTCGCTCTCAAAAATACGATTAGAATTCATATTAAAAACTTAAAACTTCCCCCCTCTCTCCCTTCACCCTTCATAATTCATCCTTCATCCTTTCTCCCTCATCCCTCATCC
>FWPV01001036.1_pt1 | contig 19295 bp, 15 predicted proteins | sample 2228371 | NCBI WGS metagenome assembly FWPV01 (sample SAMEA103939776, study PRJEB20133) | metagenome
ATGTTCCTTTCGAGAATAAAAAGCAAAGTAATCCTGTTGAGCGTAGTTGTTAGCCAGGTTGATATCGCCATCCCTGAGCAGGCTATGAGAAGTCATGAGATAAAAGGGCTCATCGCCAGTAAAAGAAACGCCCTGGGTGACGAGAAGGGCGGCCGCACCGAGATAGAGGAAAAGGGCAGCCAAAAAAAGAAAAACGAGACGGCGGCGAAGAGGAAGCGCGAAAAACCTCTTCTCGAAGCGGGCAAGAAAAGAAGGTTTCTTTCTCGGCCGATAGCGGTCGAATATCTTGAGGAAAGCGACCGCTCCGATAACAAAAAATGCCAGGAGGCGGAGCCTTATCCGAAGGTCTTTTTGGGTGGTGTAAAATCGAAGCAGCCAGGGAGTCAGGAGAAAAAAAGAGAGCGGCAGCGAAGCCAGGAATCCAGCCCAGAGGCGGGAGGCTGGCCGGGTTTGATAAAACCGTGCTTCCCGCCGGGCGCCGAAAACCCAGAGGAAAAGGATAAACACCGAGCACCCTGCCCAGAGAAGAGCCGTTTCGGAATCGAAGTGGAAAGAATGGTCGAGAATGGTGTAGCGCCAACTTTGAACGTAAATCCGGACAAAGAGGGCGAGACCGAGGGAAAGGACAAAGAAGGTAATGACAGCGACCGTGGTCTGAAGCCTGTTCATCGCCATGAGTATGAGAAAACCGGTGTGATAATGTCAATAGCCTTCGAGCTCAGCGCTGGCTCAGCCGGCTGGAAAAAGAGTAGAAACGGACCTCCTTGAACCCGATGGTCAGCCGGGCGAGCATTTCAACTGTCCGGCCATCCGGCCTCTTCTTCCTGAGGAGGAGAGCTAAGTCAGGTTTCAATTCGACGGGAGGAACGGGCTCGATTTCGTCTTTCTTCTTCAGCATTTTGAGGAGCTCATTGACGAGGGTGGGGATGCCGCCGATGGGAAAGCCCGAAGGTATTTCTGGCTTGTTCTGGTATCCAGGCCCCCACGGGTCGTAAACGCCTGTTGGCGGCGGAGTCTCGATTTTTACTGGTGGCATCGCCGCCACACTCTTCCGGCTCAAAGCGAGGAGCTCATCGCCGAGAAACATTTTCAGCACATACTCAGAGGGTTGAACTTCCGAGCGTTGATTTTCCAGAACCCCGAAGACACTCAAGCTGACGACAATGGTCATCTCCCGGCGAACGATAAGGTCGCCCGCTTTAAGCTCGAGACTGAAAGGATAGGTGGCTGGCTCAGCGAAGAAATTATCCGTTTCGATGGTCATGGAATTGAATCCCCTTTTGAACTGACCTCCTTTAAGCACTTCCTGGCCACGAGAAAGCTTGTAATAGGCTTCATTGGCCATCTCAACGCCGAGGACGAGCTCACGGGGAGCAGAAGCGGCGGCTTCCTTTTTTTGCGGCGAGGAGCTTTCGACAAACCCGACCTTGAGCACCCACGGATAGCGAAGGACCCAGTCTCGAAAATAGAGGACCAGAGAATTCCGGACGGAGAGGGGCAAAAAATCATAGCTCATGTTTAGGGGGCCATATTTTTCAAAGTATTCCCCTAATCGCGCGTACTCTTTCTCCCGGTCTCCAACCTGGTGGAAAAAGAAAGGCAGAAGGCTCGAGGCCACAGCCTTATCATCATCGCTCAAGGAATCCAGTTGTTCCTCAAGATAACGAGCTGCGGCCTGGAAATCGTTTCCCTGGCTGATGAGGTTCCCCACTTCCGACTTCCAGTCGGCAGCCCAACTGAAAGAAAGCAGGGAAGCCAAGAGAATGAACATGGGAGCGGTGGCTTTAGTCATTGTTTGGCAAAGATTAGAGTAAGCTCCAGGCTTGCCGCCGGAAATTCTGACGGGAGCGGTGGGAGAGGAGAGCTCATCTCCACGGCTTCGCGCGCCGCCAGGTCAAAATCATGCTCTTCAGAAGCGGTGACAATTTCTATCCGAGTAATTTCTCCGGTCTTGAGGACGACGATAACGACTTCAACGGCCAGACCAGCGGAAGAGGCGATGAAGAGGGGCAAGTGCCAGTTTTTCTGGATTGCTTCAACTGCTTTCCTGGCCCAGGGGGAGAGGTCAATTCTTAAGACGCTCGGGGGCACGACGCGCAGCTGGGAGGGCATTGCTCCCGGCCGCCTTGGACCACTCCGGCCTGAGAATCCAAAACTTCCACCAGGGCTGCTGTAGACGTACTTTCTCAAGTCGCCGGCTCTCGGGCCCGGGATGACTGTGGACTTTGTTCCGGGCGCTGTGGGCTGGCGCTCCGGGATGGTCAAGCGCAATCGCTCTTGTGACGGCAACGCTTCTGCTCCGGACCGGCTGTCCAGGCGGAATCCTTCCGTGAACCTTGGCTCAAGACCCGCTCCGCCGGCTGGTTCTTCAGGATGCCCGGTGAGGGCTTCTGTTTGCCCTTCAGTTATGGTGGCCAGTGGAGCTGGCCGCCTTCGGGTGGGGATTCCAAAGAGAAGGTCAGCTTCAGACGAGGGAAGCTCTGGCAGAGGGCCTTCAATCTTCGGCGCTTCGAGCCTGGGCCGAGGAGCGATGAGGATGTCGGTTACCTGTTCTTTGAAGTCAAGCAGCTTGACTGAGACAAAATGGGTAGCCATGAAATAGAGAAAGACAGCGTGGATGACGAGAGAGGCGAGGAGGCTCAGGCTGTGCTTGAGAAGCGCTGCCTTATCTTTGAGGAAGGGCAAATTCATCTTTTAATTATAGTATAGGCTTACTTAATATAAAAATTTTTCGTTTGAAGAATCGTTGCGCGATTTTTGGAGTGGGGTTAAATTTCAGGAGGGTAGAGTAGCTGTGCGGGTCATCTGCCAGCCGATGATGAGCCCGTTTCGCTAAAAGGTCTTAGCAGGGAATGGCCGTGACTTTGCTCCGGGCGATATATCTGAGAATAGAAGTCCGTGCCTTATCGCGACGCAGAAATTTCCTTCTTAAAACCACGGGCAGAGCACATCATGCCCACAAACGGTTAAGAGATAGCCAGTTGCGTTGACTGGCCCTGCTTTTTCGATGAAATGAACCTCATGGACAACAAAAGCGGCGGCGTCGAACTCCCTGTCCCCGCGCTTCTTGACCCCGATAGCATCGCCAAGAAAGATGCTCGCAGTTCTAAGCTCGAGCCTTGCTTTATGGTCTCTTGCTTTTTTCCAGATTGGGGCGCTCGCCCCTCCCCGGACTCTTTGATAGTCCGGAGTAATGAGGACAGATGCGCGCTCTTCAAGGAAGCGAGCCAGGGCTTTCTGGCCGTCGTTTTTCTGATAAAGATTCTGGATGGTCCGATAATCTTCGGCGATTCGGGAGGCCAGGGACCGCAAGCGGTCCATCTTTGGCAGCCTTTTTTTCTTGTCGCTCATTTTTCCCTCCTGTTTTTGATTTAGAAAAGCAATCTATAAGGGATGCCCCCCTTGCCCCGAGATCAAAGGGAGCCGTATTTTCTTAAATTTTCCAGGTAGAAATTTCTTTGTTTTTCCAGGAGGGCACGCCAGCGCGGTTCTTCTCTAAGGCTTTCGAAGAAATAGCTTTTCTCCAAGAAAGGGTATTCGAAAAGATATTCCTGGGTTTCCTGAAAGCCTTTCTCAATGCCCAATTGGATGATGTCCAGAGCTTCTTTTTTCATGCCCAGGAGGCCATAAACCCGGCTAAGAAGATAGCTGTAGTAAACTGGACTTTTCTTTGTTTCCTCAAGGAGGGGGAGCGCTTTCTCTTTCTGGCCGCGGGCAGCGAAAAGAAGAGCCCTGCTCAGACGAACATCGAGCAATCCGGGGGCAAGTTTCTCAGCAAAGTCGATTTCTTTTTCTGCCGCTTCGAGGTTTCTCTGGCTGATGAGCATCCGGGCATAGAAGAGTGCTGACCGGGCATTATCCGGTTCTTTCTCGTAAGCAAATCTTGCCGCCTGCTCGGCCTCCTCGAAGCGACAGAGTCTTTCCAGACAGGAAGCGCTCAACCGGTAAGCCAGCGGGGAGGATTCCCCTTTCTCGATGGCGGTAGTGTAGAACCTGACCGCCGATTCGAGCAGGCCGATGCTCCTGAAGAAGGACCCGATGCCCCGGTGGACTTCCGGGTTTTGAGGGTCGAGCTCCAAAGAGCGCTGGAAATGGACAAAGGCTTTATCGTTGTTTCCCTTAAGGAAATAGGCCCAGCCAAGGCCAAGATTGGGGCCGGCCAAATCAGGAGCGAGCTGGTAAGCTTTCTCATAGTTGCGGACACAGATTTCCAGGTCGGCTGGGTCCTTGGTCCTGACATAAAGACTTTGATAAATATCTCCCAGGCCCCAATACGGGAGAGGAAAATTTGGGTCCTCGGCGAGTGCTTTCTCGAAAAAAGAAACGGCCGTCGAGAGAAATTGTTTATCGGCAGTGTCTTTAAGGTTTCTTTCTGCTCGCCGGCCCAGAAGATAATAGTGGTTGGCCATTGTGGAAGTGGGAATAGCCCGCCGGGGTTCAGTTGGAGCTGAAATTTTTAGGCCCGACAGGATTTGTTCTTTGAGCCCATCGGCCATGCGCTCGAAATCCTTCTCGCCCTCACCTTCTGTTCGGCCGCTGCTGATTATAGTCTCGGTGCGGACATCCTTAAGGTCATAATACATTCGAGTCCGGGAATAACTGCCGACGAGGATGTGGCTGGCGCCTGTATCCGCGGCAATTTTTCTCAGGTCTTCAGAAGAGAAGCTTGAGACTCTCTCCAGTCCTAACTTCCGAATCGAAGTTCGAACTGTGTCCGCGCTCAAGAGCAAGAGATGGGGGGAGGAGCGACGGAGCTCAGCAATCAAGCTCTCGGCCAGAGCTTCTCTCCAGACTTCTAGGTTTTCATCTCCGGTATTATTCTTGAAAGGGAGGACGACGAGTGAGGGTTTGATGGAAGAAATGAGAGGAGCCTTTTTTTTCCAGAGATTCGGAAGTAAGAAAAGGGCCATGAAGAAGACAGAAATCAGGGCCAGGGCAGAAAGGGCAATTTTTTTCGGACGCAGCAAATGCGACATTTCCTGGGACAAGCTCGCTTTTTTTGCCCGGATTATCCTTTCTTCAGAAGGGTACTCTTTCTCCAGGCTTTCGAGTTCTGAGGCGAGTTCTTCAACACTCTGAAAACGCTTTTCTTTGGTTTTCTCCAGACACTTGAGGATGATTCTGCGGAGTCTTTCTGGAATCTCCGGGTTAAGCTTGCCGGGGTCGGGAGCAGGCTCGGTTTTGTGCTTGAGGGCGATGCTCAGTGCCGAGTCGCCCTCAAAGGGCGTCTGACCGGTGACCATCTCAAAGAGAATGACGCCGAGCGAATAGATGTCTGAACGGTTATCCGCTTTTTCTCCTTCGGCCTGCTCGGGCGACATGTATTCAGCGGTTCCGAGCATCGCCCGGCCGCCCGTAATCCCCTTTTCTTCAAGCGAGCGGGCGAGGCCGAAATCCATGATGCGGACATTCCCGTCATAGTCAATCAGGATATTCTTGGGTTTCAGGTCGCGGTGGATGATTCCCAGCCTGTGGGCTTCGGCCAAACCGGCGCAAACCTGTCGGGCGATAAAAATTGCCTGGCCGACACGAAGCCGCCCGACCATGCGGAGGATGCGTTTGAGGTCCTCTCCAGGCACATACTCCATCGTGAAAAAAGAAATTCCTCCTGCCTCGTTGAGGTCGTGCATCCGGCAAATGTTCTTGTGGCTGATCTTTCGGGCGAGGCGGATTTCCTCCCGGAAACGGGCCAACGTCTTCGGTCGCGAAGCAATCTCCGGCCGGATTATTTTTAGAGCGATGACCTCCTTGATTTTCGTGTCGTAGACTTTATAAACCTTTCCCATTCCACCGCTTCCGAGCTCCTCAATGACCTCATAGCGGCCGGCGAAAAGTCGACCACGCTCGAGAACGGACGGGGGTTCATCGAAAGTCTGGGTGAGAGAATTTTCCTCGGTTTGAGAAGGCGTTAGTGGAGAGGCACAGTGGCTGCAAAAGCGGCTATTGGCCGGGTTTTCATGGTCGCAGTGGGGACATTTCATTGGCTGGGGGGCCTATTTTCCCTCTGGTTTCAGCATATCCTCGGTCGGCCGAATCTGTCAATTATTTTTTTACCCGAAATTTGCCGATAGAGTCACCCGACGGGTCCTGTCGCGGTTCACCCCCGGCGCCCCTTCGCGATCTATCTTGTTTATTTTCAACCATAAAGATGGGTGGTATCAAACGCTCGGGTCGGCTCATTATTCCGAGACGCCTCTCAAGCTTTGTTTTTTAGTTATTAACTCCTCATGGCCTTGCAGGCCACCCGCGAACGATGAAAATGGATTTATGGTAACCATCCCTACCCCTCCTGGGCAATCAGGAGGGGAATGAAGGTTGGCGTCTCGGGTAAGGTTGGCCCCCGAACCACGCCACCCACCGGGTGCGCCTATTTTTCATGCTAATTTCTTTGATTATCATGAATTTTCGGATCAGCCAAATCTTCTATCGGCAAATTTGGATTATTTTTTTACAGGGGCAAGATGCCGAGAGGGGCGGGGGTTAAAGAAGTCGGGATTTTGGTGGTCTTGCTCTCATGGCTGGTGTTAGCCTTGGGGAAAAGTGTCGTTATTTTGAGGAAAGTAAAATTTTAAAATTCGAGATGACAATTGTATCTTATTATAAATAAATAAGATAGACGTATTTCCCCCAGGAACCTGGGATTTGACGAGGGCCTTTTCTTATGGTATAAGAGTTAAGCTTCCCCAGGATTGAATCGGGGGATAAAAAAATTCCATAATCTGGCAGGCTGAAGCCTCAGAGCCAAAGCCCGCCAGAATAGTGCACCCATGAAGCTTCTGATCAACGAGGTCGACCTCAAGAAATTCAAGAGGCGGGCCAGCCGTGGCTATCCCCGCGAAGTGTATGGCATTATGCTCGGCAAAAAGCTGGCCAACCGGACTTTTAAAATCCTGAGGATTATCATTCCGCCTGTTGTCGAGTCGACCTACGATTATGTCATTCCTGATTATGAGATGATTGATAGGATTGTGGCCGAAAGCGACCTCGAGTATATCGGCTCGATCCACTCGCATCCCCAGGCACCCCCCACCATCTCTGCCCACGACTATCAGTATTGGGATGGGGACCGGGTGGTCGGCATCCTGAGCGTTCGGAAGAGAAATACTTACAAAGTGACAGAGCTCAAATTCTGGCGCAAGAACGCAGCCCTGCCTGTCAGGTATAAAACCTTTCGGCCGGGAGAGAACGGCAAGTCGAAGGACTGAGAAAAACGTCCACCCTATTTCTTTCTACCCACTTTCCGGGAGCACAAAAATAAGCTTAGCTGGAAGATTTTAGGAGGGGTCGCAAAGCTCTTTTCCGTTTATCAAGAGCTTTGAATGTGGTATAAAAGAGACTCAAAATTTAGAGGCCACATGAAGGAGCGCAAGAAAAAAGTTGTTGTCGTCATGCCGGCCTATAACGCCGAAAAGACTCTCGAGCGCACCTATCGCGATATCCCCCTCGAATGGGTCGATGAGATCATCCTCACCGACGACGCCAGCCAGGATAGGACTGTCGCCATCGCCCGCCAGCTCGGCCTCCGGGTTCTTGTCCACGACAAAAACAAGGGATATGGCGGCAACCAGAAAACTTGCTACGGCGAGGCTCTGCGACGGGGGGGAGATATTATCGTCATGGTCCATCCTGACCACCAGTATGACCCGACCGTCATTCCTCAGCTTATCCTTCCCCTCCTCAATGAGGAATGTGATGCGGTTTTCGGGTCGAGGATGCTTGGCGGTCGAGCGCTCGAGGGAGGAATGCCCCGCTGGAAATATGTGGCCAACATTTTCCTCACCGCCCTGGAAAACGCTGCCTTTGGTCTATCTCTTACCGAGTACCATTCAGGATTCCGGGCCTATTCCCGCCGTTACCTTGAGAGCGTCAAGCTCGAGCTGAATTCCGACGATTTTGTCTTTGATTCCGAAATCATCGCCCAAGGCGCCGTCCACGGCCTGCGGATCAAGGAAATCCCCATCGCCACGCGGTATTTTAAGGAGGCCAGCCAGATCGGCTTTCTCAGGAGTGTCGTCTACGGCCTCTCCATCCTCAAAACGATGGTGAAGTTCAAGCTCCACACTTGGGGCATCAAGAAATTTGAACAATTCACCTGAGACCTAATCGGGAGAGGGGCAAGAGCAGCGGCTTGCCATGGTTTTTTCCCGTGTGCTATGATGGGCGCAATGAAAATCTCAGCCGTCATCATCACTTACAATGAGGAGGCCAGGCTGGAAGGGGCGCTGAAAAGCCTCCAGGGGGTCGTTTCAGAAATTGTGGTCGTCGATTGTTTCAGCTCAGATAACACGGTCAAGATTGCACGCCAGTACACGGACAGGGTCTTTGAGCGGTCCTGGACGAGCTTCGCCGACCAGAAAAACTTTGCCAACAGCAAGGCAACATTTCCGTGGATTCTCTCCTTAGATGCCGACGAGAGGGTCTCGCCCGAGCTAAGGCAGGAGCTTCTCGAGCTCAAGACAGTGGAGCCGGATTGCGCGGGATTCTCCATTCCAAGGCTGGTCTTTTATCTTGGCCGCTGGATTCGCCATTCAGGCTGGTATCCCGACCGGAAGGTCCGCTTGTTTCGGCGAGACCGGGCTCGCTGGGAGGGGGAGTACGTTCATGAAAGGCTTGTCGTCGAAGGTAAAATTGAGAAGCTCAAGGGTCCAATCCACCACTTCACCTACCGGAACATCGCCGAACATCTGACGCGCATCAACAGGTTTTCAGACCTCGGGGCTAAGAAGCTCTATGCCCAGAATAAGAAATGTCGCTTTTATCACCTTCTCTGCTTGCCATTTTTCCGGTTTTTCAAAGCCTATATCTGGAAGCGGGGGTTTCTTGACGGGTTCGCCGGTCTGGTCATTTCTGTCCTCACCGGATATGCCGTTTTTATCCGCTATGCCAAGCTGAGGGAGATCTGGAAAAAAGGAGAGAGGATTGAGCCTTTTCCATATTGACGCCGGAAGGGAATGGCGCGGCGGGCAGCGGCAGTCCCTTTTTCTCGTCCGCGAACTCCACAAGAAAGGCTATCGTGTCCACTTTGTGGTCCAGCCAGGGAGTCCTCTTCATCAGAAAGCTTTGGAGGCGGGTCTGAGCGTCTTGCCGCTGAAAATGAGAGGCGAGCTTGACCTCTGGGCTGCCTTTCGCCTCAGCCGGCTGATGAAGAAAGAAAGGTGTCAACTGGTCCATTTCCATGATGCTCATGGTCTCTCGGTCGGAGCCATGGCTGCTCGCTGGGCCAAAGTTCCGCTTCGGTTTATCTCCCGGCGCGTTGATTTTCCGCTGAAAAAAAACCGCCTGTCGCGGAACAAGTATACCAGGGAAATCACTGCCATCATCGCCATCTCCGAAGGAGTGAAAAAAGTTCTCCTTGATTCTGGCATTCCATCGCACCTCATCCATGTCATCCCTTCCGGGATTGACTTCAGCCCCTTTGAGGAAGTCAAGAGCCGCGATTTTCTGCGCCGTGAGCTTTCCTTTGCCGCCGACGATTATCTGGTCGGGATTGTGGCAGCTCTCGAGGACCATAAGGGGCACACCTATCTTCTCCAGGCGTCAAAGATATTGAAGGAGGAAGCGCCGACCATCAAGATTGTCATCATCGGCACAGGTTCGATGCGCTTGGAGCTGGACAAGCGAACGAGAGAGCTCGGGGTTGAGGACATGGTTTTTTTTCTCGGCTTTCGCGAGGACGTTCCGCAAATTCTGGCCTCGCTTGACCTCTTTGTTCTTTCCTCTCACCTGGAGGGATTGGGGAGTTCCATCCTGGATGCGATGGCGAGTCGGCTACCGGTGGTTGCCACCCGGACAGGCGGCATCCCCGAAATTGTGGCTGACGGCGAGACAGGTCTCCTTGTGCCACCGCGAGACCCTGAAGCGCTGGCCAGAGCGATTTTAACTCTTTATCGCGACCGCGACCTGGCTGCCCGCTTCGGGCAAAGAGGCTATGAAATCGTCCACGAACGATTTTCCGCCGAGTCCATGGCCTCGCGCATCATCTCCCTTTATGGGGTCGGACCATGCTAACTTATTTTTTTTCAGTGAATTACATAAAATTTGGGCCGATTTTTTAGGCTTAAATTGACATTTTTGCCCGCATTTTTGATTTTTTTTCTCATTGCTCAAGGACGGCCCTGGCTATTGATTCCATGACTTTCATATGTTAAGGTCAAAGGGTAGAGGAATCGAATGAAGGTTGAAAGAATCGACTTAGCGCTTCTTTATCTTCCTTATGTCCACCACTTCGAGACGAGCTTCGGGCGGGAGGAGGGTCGAACTTTTCTCCTCGTCAAGGTTTTCTCGGAAGGGCTATGCGGATATGGCGAGGTAGTCGCCTCGGCCGCGCCATTGTATAGTTACGAGACTACCTCAACGGCCTGGCTAATCTTGTCCGAGTTTCTCATCCCGACTGTTTTCAAGAAAAACATCATCCGGCCTGAAGACTTTTATTGGGAGGCAAGGCGATACAGAGGCCACTTGATGGCCAAAGCGGGGCTTGAGCTTGCGCTCTGGGACCTTCAAGCTAAAAAAGCGGGCGTGTCCCTGTCGAGATTTTACGGAGGAACCCGCGACGAAGTTGCTGTGGGGGTCAGCCTGGGGATCGAGGATTCTATTCCTGAGCTTCTTCGGCGGATAGAGCATTTCCTGGGCGAGGGTTACAAGCGGATCAAGCTCAAAATCAAACCTGGCTGGGATATCGAAGTCATCAAGGAAGTCAGGAAGCAATTTCCTGACATCGCCCTTCAGGTGGACGCCAACGGAGCTTATAGCCTTAAAGATAAAGAGGCCCTCAAGATGCTTGACGAATTCAACCTCCTCATGCTCGAACAGCCGTTTCCTCCTTATGACCTCTGGGACCACAGCCGGTTGCAGCGAGAAATGAAGACCCCGCTTTGTCTGGACGAAAGCATTATCTCTGAGGACACAGCGCGCCAAGCCCTGGAGATGAAAAGCTGCCAGGTCATCAACATCAAAGTCGGGCGCGTCGGCGGGATGGTGGAAGCGAGAAAAATCCATGACCACTGCCGGAGAGAAGGAATCCCTGTCTGGTGTGGTGGGATGCTGGAGTCGGGCATCGGCCGCGCCCATAACCTCCACATCGCTTCTCTTCCCAATTTTAAGCTCCCGAGCGACCTTTCAGCCAGCAAAAGGTACTACAAGGAGGATTTAATCGACCCGCCGATTGAGCTTGGCAAGGATGGAAAGATTGCAGTGCCCACCGGACCCGGCATTGGTGTCAACCCACAGGAGGACCGAATCAAGCGGGCCACCATGCGCGAAGAAACCTTCACCCCATAATGGGGTCGGACCAAGCTAAGTTATTTATTTTCATCAAAATAGTTAAGATTTGGGCCGATTTTATGGCCTTAAAATGCCATTTTTGGCCACAAAAAGCGGCCTTTTAGCGGTCTTTTATTGAATAATGTCTACAAAATCTATAAAATATATAGGTTAAGTAAAAAATAAATTTCTCGAGGTTTACTGATGAGTCGACTGCGCACCCGCGACCGAAAATGGCTGGAAGAGAAGTTTGGCGCCAGGGCTAACTTTAATCCGACCGAACGGCTTCTTTACAGCCACGATATTGCCGCCATTCCGAGTTTCTTTCGGCCTTTGATCGGGAAGACAAAGCCGGACGCCGTTGTCCAGCCTGAGAACGAGGCCGAGCTCATCGAGCTTGTTCGTTGGGCAGCTCAACGCAAGATTCCGATTGTCCCCCGTGGCAAGGGTTCTTCAGGCTATGGCGGCATAATCCCCACCCGCCGGGGCATTGTCATCGATTTTTTCCGGATGAAAAAGGTGCTCGCCATCGACAGCGATTCCGAGACCGTCACCGTCGAGCCGGGCATTACCTGGGAACAGCTCGACCGCCGTTTAGCGCCCCACGGCCTAACCCTGCGCCTTTATCCGACGAGCTATCCGTCCTCTTCAGCCGGCGGCTGGCTGGCTCAGGGAGGCGCGGGAATCGGCTCCTATGAGTACGGCTGGTTCGCCGAGAATGTTATCCGCGCCCGCATCGTTCTTCCCTCGGGCGAAACCCAAGAGCTCGAAGGCGATGCCCTCGCCCTCGTCGCCGACGCCGAGGGGACAACCGGCATCATCAGCCAGGTCACTCTCCGCGTGCAGAAGGCAAGCGAGCTGGGTGTCGTCGCCATTGCTTGCCCCGACGCTCACAAACTGACGGCGATTTTCGAAGAATTTGTCCGGCAAGAGCTTCCCTTATGGTCGGTTGTCTTTATCAACCCGCGCATGGCCGAGCTCAAGAATAGGGCGCCGGTCAGGACTCACCATGGCCATCCGGCCGAACACAAGGTCATCTTGCCCGCTGCCTACATCGCTGTCCTGGCCTTTCGCGAACCCGACCGTTCCAAGATTGTTCCCGCCCTGCCAGCGATTCTCCGCGATTGTCAGGGCGAAATCCTCAGCCAGGAGATTGCTGACCACGAGTGGAAAAACAGGTTTCGCTTGATGGTCGTCAAGCGCCTCGGCCCTTCTCTGGTCCCGGCCGAGGTTGTCGTCCCGCTCGAGAAACTCGGCCAGGTGATGGAAGAGATTGAGAATAAGGTCAATCAGCCGGTGGTCAAGGAAGGCGTGGTCGTTCGGAAGGGCCGTGGCGGACAGCCCGAAGTCGTCATTCTCGGGTTTATCCCCAGCGACCAGCGCCGGTTTTCTTTTAATTTTGTCTATGGTCTTGTCCTCACAATCATCAAAATCGCTGCCAAGCACGGCGGCCGGCCTTACTCGACCGGCCTTTATTTCACGACCAAAGCTAAAGAAATCCTGGGCGAGGAGCGAGCGCTGCGCCTGAAAAAATATAAGAAGGGAGTGGACGTCAACGGCATCCTCAACCCCGGCAAAGTCATCGGAAACACGCTGGTCGGACGAGCGCTCAAAGTGGTTAGCCTTTTTGAGCCGATTGTCCGTCCTTTTGGCAACAATGTCGTTACCCGCGTGGGCGAACGGCCGGCTGCGGAGGAGGTGCGCGGCATCCCGGCTGACGTCGCCTGGTACGCCTACGGTTGTTCGCAGTGCGGCTACTGCATCGATGAGTGCGACCAGTTCTACGGCCGCGGCTGGGAGAGCCAGTCGCCGCGCGGCAAATGGTACTGGCTCCGCCAGTACCTCGAGGGAAAGGTCAAATGGGACCAGTTCATGGTTGATACTTTCCTCGTCTGCACGACCTGTGAACTTTGTAACATCCGCTGTTCGGCCGTCCTGCCGATTGAATCGAGCTGGATGAAGCTCCGCGGCAAGCTTGTCCGCGAGGACGGGTGGATGACCTTTCCGCCTTTTGAAATGATGGCCGCCGCAGCAAGGGCCGAGGGAAATATCTGGGCTGGCTACCGGAAGGACAGGGCAGCCTGGTTTCCTGAAGAGCTCCGGGCAAAGCATGGCCCTGAACCGGGAAAAAGAAGCAAGAATGTCTATTTTGCCGGCTGTACTGCATCCTATGTCGAGCACGACATCGGTGCCGCCTCGGTGACCCTGCTGGATGCCGCCGGAGTGGATTTCACCTATCTTGGAAATGTTGAAAATTGCTGTGGTACGCCGATGCTCGTCGCCGGCAAGTGGGATGTTTTCGAAGAAATCATGCGCCAGAATATTGCCGCCGTAAAGGCGGTGGGCGCCGACACCGTGATTAGCTCCTGTCCGGCGTGCGACATGATGTGGCGGCACGTTTATCCTGAATGGTCGGCGAAGCTCGGTCTCGAATACGGAATCAAGGCCAGACACTACAGCGAGCTTGTGGCCGAAAAGCTCCGGAGCGGCGAGTTCAAATTTCCTGAGGCCATCGAGAAACGCGTGACGTGGCATGATTCCTGCCATATTGGCCGCGTGTCCGGAGTCTATGATGAGCCCCGCCAGGTGATCAAAGCCATTCCCGGCGTTGAGTTCGTGGAGATGCCGTTTCACCACGAGGAAGCCCACTGCTGCGGCAGTGTCCTGACGTTGATCAAGGAGCCGCCGATTGCCCACGAGGTCGGGAAAACGAGGCTTGAAGAAGCGGAGGAAGTGGGCGCCGATACCGTGCTGGCTCTTTGTCCTTGCTGCGAGTTTCAGTTCCGGGTGACGAAGGAAAAGAAGGGCGTCTCTCCCGAAATCCGCGACCTGGCTGCTTTCGCTTGTCAGGCGCTCGGCAAAAATTTTGCCGACCCGAGCCCTGAAGTTAGCCGGCAGTGGAAGGTCTTCGAAGGAATGATTGCCCTCATGACCCCGCGCGGTTTTGCCGAGTTGATGGATACCATGTGGCCGGAGATGCTGGCCGCCATGCCCCTCGGAATGGGCAAAATGATGAGAGCCATCGGGAAGCTGGGACCCGTTGGGGGCTTCCTTTTTACGCTGATGAAACCGGTTTTTCCAGTGCTTTTCCCTAAGCTTCTGCCGGGGATGATGCCGAAACTCATGCCGGTGATGCTCGACCGGGTGGGGGTCATGATTCCTATGCCCGACTACATGCGGGAACAGATGCCCGAGCTCATGCCGAAGGTCATGGACAACCTGATGCCCAAGATGCTGCCCGATGTTGTGCCCCTTGTCGTGCCGAAGATGATGGCTTACCTTCGGCACGGGCGGAATGGGTACTGAAAGCCTGGGCGATAGTTTCTTTATTTTGCTCTAAAACATAGAATTAAGAGCTAAAGTTGGTTTGTCTTTGAGTTATCTTTCAGATTATAAACTATCAATTACTTTAATGCTCAAGTTAGCTTTTCCCAGAAGACCGCCTAATTCATCATAGCTATTTTCAGAAATATATATCCGCTCAATAATATGTGCCAGCGAGAGACTGCCTTCGGGTTTTAAAATTTCTGCGGTGCTATTTAGCAATCCCGAAGGAATCGGACGAATTTTGTTTGGAATAAGTCAACTTCACAAAAAGAGAACTCGGTCGAATTTGTCCCTAAAAATATTGAAGATAAAAATTTAAGAATCTGACAAACTCTCCATGCCGGTTACTGTAGTATTAATAAATGGATTCTCCGCTATGCGCTTTTGTTTTTAATTTTTTGTAATAAGTCTCCGGGAGATTGAAAAAGTCTTTGAGCCCTGTTCTATGTCTCCTATTTTGTTATTAAGAGTATTCCGGCAAAAATGGCTAATTTCTATGATGCTGAAAATTAGACTTGACTTTTTTCTATAATTATAGAAAATAGTCATATGACTATTGATCCAATTATAAGTACCTGGGCCTTAGCCAATAAATATCTTCACGGCCGAATGTCTTTCATTTGCGGGCCCCGCCAGATTGGCAAGACAACGTTGATCCAACGCCATCTTCATAGTTTCGACCAGGAAGCAAATTACTTCAACTGGGACAGCATCTCAGTCAGACGAGAATTTGCTCGAAACCCGCTTTTTTTCATCGAGAACCTCCCTCTGGATTTAGGTTCAAAGCCACAGGTTCCATGGACCCAGAGGCCGTGGGTAGCTTTTGACGAAATTCATAAGTATCCGCAGTGGAAAAACCTGCTTAAGGGATATTATGATGAGTGGAAAAATAGCATCCGATTTGTTATCACCGGAAGCGCCAGGCTGGATTTCTTCCGGCGCTCCGGGGACAGCCTGGTCGGCCGGTACTTCCTCTTTCGGATGAACCCTCTTCATCCCCATGACCTCAACCCCAGGGGTTTCCGTCCAGAAACTGCCTGGCATCCCCGGCGAGGGATTCCTATTTTTGACAGAGTAAGCTCTTCCTTCAGTGACAGTGCCCGCCTTCTCCTGGAGCTTTGCGGCTTCCCGGAGCCCCTTACTGTGGGCACCAAGGAATTCTACCGGCGCTGGAAAGACAACCATATCTCCCTTATCACCGGAGAGGACCTCCGGGACCTGACAAGAATATCTAGCTTTCAAAAACTCCAGACGTTGCTTTTCTTGCTCCCGGAGAGAGTGGGCTCTCCGTTAAGCCTTAATAACCTCAAAGACACGCTCCAATGCGCTCATGCGACTGTGCAGAGCTGGCTTGAGGCCCTGGAAAAAGTATTTCTCTTGTTCTCGCTATCTCCGTTTGCGGGAAAGTTAAAACGTTCAGTCATAAAAGAAAAAAAATACTATTTTTGGGATTGGGGCATTCATGATGATTCGGGCAAGCGTTTTGAGAACTTCCTGGCCGTGCAACTCCAGCGGGCAGTTTTTGCCTGGAATGAATGGGGCAAGGGAGAGTACCGACTTATGTATGTTAGAACCAAAGACGGCCGTGAGCTGGATTTTGTCGTGGTCGATCAAAACAGGCCAATTCTTCTGGTTGAATGTAGATGGGGCGATAAAAATCTTTCGCCTTCGGTGATTTATTTCAAAGATAGACTCGGCGCGCCATTGGCGATCCAAGTCACCGGCCTGGCAGGGGAATTGAGACAGTACCAGCGAGGCCTCTTCGTTTGCGGTTACGACCGCTTTCTAAGCTTACTTGTTTGATTAGACCTTGCCGTCCCTTTTCAGATAATTGAAATGACTGCCTTTTCCATTAATGGATAGAGCTTATCTATTTCTTCCTGGATTTCAGTCGTCTTTTTCAGCGCCGTAATGATTCGGCAATAATGATGGTGATTGAGGCGGAAGCCTAAGCCTCAGCGTCACTTCTCATGGTTCTTAGGCAATTTGTGCTTCTGTTCGTTGTCCTCGAGCAGAATTCCCCACTCTGCAAATGTCAATTTCCGCAGGTCGACCAATTTTTTTTTAGCTTTTAGTTTTTCTGGAGAGCTATGGCTCGTTTGGCACAACACCGGTATACGATACGGATTTTAGAGTCCACTGATTCGATTATCCTTCATTAGCCGCCGAGGACCGTGGCTCCCAGGTCCCAACCCATTCACCTTCCCAGCGAGCGAAAAGGGTTTCTGCTTCATACGTGGAAGTCGATAAGAATAATCATCCCGTAGGAAGATATTTCGCCTGTTAAAGTGCGCGAGGGCATGATATAATGTTCGACGTCCGAGGGCGAAGTGGCGCGTGTTCAAGAAAAAATCAAATCTTTGGCCCGCAGATATCGCCTCCGCCTCATTTATGCTTTTGGCAGTAGGGCTCGAGAGGCCAAGAAAATGGCTGATGGGAGCCGTAAAACCTTTCGACCCTCTCCCTCCGACCTGGATATCGGAATCTTGCCTCGAGACCGCTTGAGCGTCGAAGAAAAAGTCCGGATTGGACTCTCTCTCGAGGATATTTTTGGGGTCAAGCGGGTGGATGTTGTCGTTCTTTCCGAGGCCCCGCCTTTTCTGGCTCTGGAGATCGTTCAGGGTGAGCTTCTTTTCGCCGATGACCCTGATTTTGAAGCTGATTACCAGTTGCACATCATGAGAGTTGCTTCCGACCTCATGCCGTTTGAGCGCGAGAGAAGGTCGATGATCTTAGGGGAAAAGAGATGACCAAAGGAAAAATAAGCGACGCGGTCATCAGCGACAGGGCTTTGTGGGTTCGCCGCATGGTGTCCGCTTTGAAAGCCCTGCCTCTTCAAAGCAAACATGACTTCCTTGCTGATTCGAGAAACATCGCCGCGGCCGAGTCCTATCTTCGCCGCGCCCTGGAAGCTCTTTTCGATATCGGGCGCCATATCTTGGCCAAGGGATTCGCCCTGCCCACGTCTGAATACAAGGAAATCTCAGAGGGGCTTTACCAGAGAAAAATCATAAGCCAAAAAGAAAAGGAGCTATTGAAGAGGATGGCCGGCTACAGGAATCGGCTGGTCCACTTTTATCACGAGGTCGGACCGGAAGAGATATACGAAGTCTCTACTCTTCACGGCGATGAAATCATCGCCCTCTTGGATGCTCTTCTGAAATGGCTGCGCCGGAGGAAAAAGGCCAGGAAGTGACCCTGGCCTCTTTCTTGAAGGCAAGCCCGACCGGATTGGTTGAGCATAGAAAAATTCCTCAATAAATAGAACCGTTCCCATTTTTTAAGGCAGAGGCGACCTCTGGCGAAATTGCTTCCAGCCATTTAGCCAGCCTTGTCCTCTTCTTTTCGCTGATTTCGACCATCGAGACAACCTGAGCGGAAATCTCTGTTTGTTCATAGCGGCCGCGGTTTTCTGGCTTGAAGAGAGCATCCACCATCCGCGAATTGGGGTTGAGGATAGAGAGAGGCCTCGCGCCTGCTTCCTCAAAAGCTTTCTCCCACAGGGGAAGAGAATAGCCATAGTGGGTGCAGTTGAGGCTGGCGTAGAAAGGCGGCGGAGGAGACCCGATTTTCTCCAGGGCCTCATCCACGAAGCCAGAAATGAGCATTCCCGTCTCTTCCCCTTCATAATCGCTCTCGATATAATTTTCGAGCTCCGGGCAGCTCTGGAGGATGATTTTTTCTTCAGCAATCCCCTGCTCTAAAAGCTTTTTCATGTGCGTCGCTTCTGAGATTGTCGTCGGTGTCCCGAAAAGAACGACAATCGCCTCAGGTCGAGCCCGTAAACTCTGAGCAATCATCTCCACTGCGGGTTCGACAATTCCGATGACCGGGATTTTTGTGCTCTTGGCGAAGGGAGTATCGGGGTAGAGAACAGACAGCGTGTTACAGCCGATAAGAATAAGGTCGGGATGATATTTTTTTTCTAAAGTGTCGAGGACACTCGTAAAGACATCGATCTTTTCCTGGCGGGTCTTTAGGGCATTGTATCCCCCCTCCAGAGAAAAAAGGGCGTTGAAGAAGACAAAACGAGCGGTCCTGAAAACGCTCTCCTCCTTCATCCGGCGCACCGCCTCGGCCATGACCGATAAGCCGCCCAACCCAGAATCCGTAACGGCAATGGTAACGTTTTCTTTATTAAAAAACTGGTCAAGAAAGCCGGCCTTTTCTGCCCCGGCTGGGCTCACCCCCGTCATCAGAAGAAAAGCCCCTTTCGACGCAGCGAGGAGAACGAAAATTAAGAGAGCTGGCCAGATTTTTTTTCGCAGACTGTTACCCATTTTCCCATCACTTTAACAGAACCGGCCGACGAGAACAAGCTCGAGCGCCGAAGTCTCATCTGGGGTTCGGCTTTCGATTCTGTTATTTGACTAATTCGGGCGCAGAAGTTATTTTAATCTCATCGCCCGACCCATTGAGTTTAGCCCATGAAGTGCCCGACCTGCCAGTTTGAGAATGCCAGCGATAGCCATTTCTGCAGCCGTTGCGGCACTCAGCTCCCTCAACCTTCTTCGCCTTCTCCTTTTACGCGGACGCTGACTCTGGAGCTTCCTCTCCGTGAGCTCACCCCAGGAACGACATTTGCCGGGAGGTATCGCGTTATCGAAGAGCTCGGTAAGGGCGGCATGGGCCGTGTCTATAAAGCCTTTGACAGCGAGACGAAAGAGCATGTCGCCCTTAAAATTTTAAACCCGGATGTTGTTTCT
>FWPV01007740.1_pt1 | contig 19293 bp, 20 predicted proteins | sample 2228371 | NCBI WGS metagenome assembly FWPV01 (sample SAMEA103939776, study PRJEB20133) | metagenome
CACCCCGCGCAAGTGCCTCGGCTTCAAAACCCCGGCCGCGGTCTTCTGTGCAGGCCTTAAACTGTTGCACTTCAAACGTGAATGCACCTGCCGGCTTGCGCCGGAATGACGAACATTTCACCTTAAATTTTCAATCAACCAAAAGCAAAACCCCGCCACAGCGGGGTTTTGCTTGTAAAAACCAAGGCCACCGTTACTCCGGCTTGGCCCCCGAAATCTTGACCACCCTCGCCCATTTCTTGATTTCGGACTGGATGTAGGCGCTGAACTGCTCGGGCGTGCCGTAGGTGATCTCGAAACCGACGCCGGCCAGGCGCTTGGCCACTGCCGGATCCTGCAGCGACTTGTGGATGTCGGCATTGAGCCGGTTGATGATCGGCCGCGGCGTTCCCGCGGGCGCCAGCACGCCGAACCAGGAGCTCGACTCGAAGCCGGGATAGGTTTCGGAAATGGTCGGGATGTCCTGGGTCGCCGGAGTGCGCTTGAGGCCGGTGGTGACAATGCCGACCAGCTTGCCGGAACGCACATGGGGCAGGGTCGAGGCCATGCCGCTGATCATGACCTTGATATGGCCGCCGACAAGATCCGAAATGGCCTGGCCGCTGCCTTTGTAAGGCACATGCTGCATGTCTATGCCCGCCATGTCGTTGAGCAGCTCGCCGGTGAGGTGGCCGACGCTGGCGACGCCCGCCGAGGCAAAACTCACCTTCTTCGGGTTGGCCTTGGTATAGGCGATGAACTCCTTGAAGTTCTTCGCCGGCAGCGAGGGATGGGTCACGAATATGTTCGACGCGCCGGCGACCTGGGTGATGGTGGCGAAATCCTTGACCGGGTCATAGGGCATTTTGGCGTAAAGGCTGGGCCCGATGGCGAGGTTGGCGATATAGCCGAGAACGATGCTGTAGCCGTCGGGCGGTGCCTTGGCGACGATGCTCATGCCGATGTCGCCGTTGGCGCCGGGGCGGTTGTCGACCACCACCTGCTGGCCCAGCAGCTCCGAAAGTTTGCCGCCCATCGAACGCGCCAGCGTGTCGGTGCTGCCGCCGGGCGCATAGGGCACGACGAAGCGGACCGGCCGCTGCGGATAATTCTGCGCGGCGGCGACGGTTGTTGCGGCAAGCAGTGCCGCGCCGAGGATCAGTTGGGTTTTCATCTTTGCAGTGCCTCCGGGTCATTGCGCCAGCGCTCCCATGCGCGGCGCTGGTCTTCACGTATTGATTCGTCCTCGAGCATGCGGCGCACCAGCGCCGTCACGTCGGATTCATAAATGCCGTCACGCTTCCTGGAATCCCACTGTTTTCCCTGGGGAAACACGGGCGAAGGAAGGGGTGACTGCGGATCGCGGCTGTTGCTCATCGAAAGGGCCTGTCGGTTGTAAAAGACATCCACAAGGGAAGCCGGAACTTACTGCGCCGAACCTGCGGGCGTCAATTCGGGCTGCCAGCCATAACAGGAACAGGTATGCGAGATGCCGCCTTCCGGCGTGCGCTCAGCCATCGCGGGCGCGGGTGACCTGAGCCAGCCGCCGATCTCATCGATGGCGCCGGCAATCAGCACGCCGAGTACCAGCACGGCCGAGGCACCACGGGAAAACGTGACCTGGCCACCGCCGGCATGCGCTACCCGTGGCGCACCGAAGGATCCGCCGATGCGCGCATTGCCGATGCGGGTGCCGCCCTGCACGCTGCTGCCCAGCGTCGTTGCTGCCTGACCGCCCCCCGTCGTCTGCTGGCCATGCAGGGTCAGGGCACAGCCTGGCAAGACAAGCAGCAACACGATGATCAGGGCGGAGCGGAACATGCCTGCAGTATATCCCTCCAGGCCACACAAAAATATCAATAAAAACAAATACTTACAAACATTCGACACAGAGGCTGGCAGGCCGCCCTGCAACCGGCATCATCGCGGATCGCCGCCAGCGGCACCGGCTAGCGGCGGGCGACGAGCTGATCGCGCGATGCGAGCAGGGGCGCCAGCTGTCGGGCCGGCACCACGTAGGCCCATTGCGAGCGCACCTGCTCGAGCATGACCCTGGCTTCCAGGCGCTGCCGGTTCTCGGCGAATTCCTTGTCCAGCTTCTCCGCCTCTTCGGGCTTTTCCTTGGGCTCCGGCTTGCGCGCCTTCGGCAACTCGCCGTCCACCTTGAAGCGCAACACGAAGTCGCCGTCGGCCTGCGGCGCGAGACCGATGGTGTAGGTCAGGTTGTCGAAGGTTTCGGCGGTGATCGTCAGCGCCGGCTTCGCGCCGGTCTGGTCATCGACGATGACGTCGCTGAACGACAGGCTCGACAGCGCATTGTTCGCGCTGACCGCTGCACTGGGATCAAGCTGTCCGCCACCCGCGGCGAACTTCCACTGCCCCCATTCCTCGTCGCGGGCGATTTTCCAGCTGCCGCGTTCGCCCGAAACCTCCAGCGCGCGGATGCGGTCGACCTTGAAGAAATCCCGCGCCACCCAGGCGCCGGGGCGGGCCACCGCCTTCTCCAGCGGATCGGACACCACCACGACGTTGTCACCGCGCCCCTCGACCAGGATATGCCGCCCGGCGGGAACGCCGTCACGCGCGTTCGGCAGCGGGTTCATCGGATCCTTCTTCAGCGAAACCTTGCCGAGCACCATCCTCGCCAGGGGCTTGCCGGCGGCGTCGCCGAGTTCGAGCAGCGTGCCCGCGCCCTCCTTGACGTCCTTGCCGGGCGCCAGCAGGTCGAGGCGGCCGTGCAGGCTCTTGCCAACGGCTTCCGACTGCACGACCTTGGCATCGAGCAGCTTGAGAATCAGGCCGCTGATTTCGCCGAAATCCGCCGGATAGCCGCCGCGCTGTTCGACCCGCCAGACCTTGTCCTTCAGCGCCAGGGTCACTTCGCCTGATGCATCCTGCAGGCGCAGCTTCGCGACGTCACCGGCTTTCAGGTTCGGGAGCAACTGCGCGCCGATCTTCGCGCCGCTGTCGCGGTATGCGGTTATATCGTTCCAGAACATCGCGAGGCCGGTGCCGCCGAGCACCAGCACCGCGAGCATCAGCCAGAGGAACTGTTTGCGGTTCATGACGCTCGTACCCTTGCATTGGCCTTGCGGCGCTTGATGATCGCCAGCGTGATGCCCAGCAGCATCACCAGCAGCGGCACCAGGCCGATGTTGATGACCTTGGTCCACATCTGCAGCGTCTCCGTCTCTTCGCGCAGGGTCCTGCGCACGTCCTTGAGTTCGCGGCGCGTGTCGACCATCTTCTTGCGGAAATTGTCCATCTCCGCCTGCTGCTCCGGCGTGAGGATCGCGCCGCCGGATGCGGTTCCCGACTTGCCGCCCCGCTGCAGGGCCTGCAGCTTCTCGGTGGTCTGGTTGAGGTCGTCCTCGAGCGCCTTGATCTTGCCGAGATAGGCCTGCTGGGCGCGCGCCTCCATCTGCCTGATCACCGTCAGCGGCCGGCTGAAGGCCGCCCGGCTGCGCAGGTTGATCAGCGCGCTGTCGCCCGCCATCTGCTCGACCAGGCCCTGGGCAAAGGCCAGGTTGCCGTTGCGCGGCACGGCCACGCGCTGGCCGAAGATCTCCTGGATCTCGACGGCCGCGCCGTCGGTGAGCATGTCGACGTCGCCGACGATGACCACCGTGTTCTCCTCCGCCGCTTCGCGCAGGTGCGCCTTGCGGTCGGCCTCGAACTGCGCCGGATCCACCGGCTTGCCGCGCGCGAAGGGATCAGCCGGCTTGCCGTTGGGAAAGGCGGTCCTGAACTTGCCGCTGAGGCGGAAAGCCAGCGGCTCTTCCTTGCCCGAGGGCTGGAAGCCGCGGGTCGAAGGCTCTCCCGACAGCGTCGCGATGATCAGGTCGGCGAGCATCGAATTCTTCGAGGTGTGCACCAGCGGGGTGTGCTTGAGGTGCTCCGGCAGTTTCAGCGTGAAGCTGCCGCCGAAGGGTATCAGCAGGGTGCCGACCTGGCTGGTCACCACGTCGTCCATGTTCAGAGCCTCGGTGTTCAGCGACAGCAGCGTAGGCAGCAGGCGCGGGCCTTCGCCGCTGGCGAAGGTCAGGTCGGCGACGACCTTGCCGGTGCTGGGCTCGACGCCCCAGCCCTTGAACAGGTTGAACAGTGTCGACTGCCCCGCGGCATTGCCGCCGAGCGGGTTCTGCAGATCGGGCTGCTGGTCGAAGTAGGCGTAGGTGTCGACGAAGGCGATCAGCTTCCCGCCGCGCAGCACGAACTGGTCTATCGCGTACTCGGCGGGCTCGAGGATGTCACGCGGATGAATGACCAGCAGCACCTTGATGTCGTCGTCGATTTTCGTCGCTGTCAGCGGCACTTCGCGCACGTCGAAGATGCGCTTCAGCTCGGAAGCCAGGACCCAGGGCTCCAGCGGCTGCTGTTTCTTCGAGGGATCCAGCGGGCGGCCGAGCACCGGCAGGCCGCTCATGATGCCGACCACCGGCTTCTTCGCCTGCGAGACCTGCGAAATGGAGCGCGTGATGTCGTACTCGAGCAGGCGCTCGCGGTCCGGGGTCAGCACCGGGATCGAGGATTTCTGGTCGAGGAAGGACACCGCGAGGCCGAGGTAGAACTTCTCGCCGGTATTGGTCATCTGGCCCTCGACGTTGTCGAGCGCGGCCGACTCCTCCGCATCCGAGTCAGGTTCCGGATTGAATTTCTCGATGATGACCTTGCCGTTGGACGCCGCCCGGTATTCATTGAGCAGGTCCTCGACGCGGCCGGCGAAAGTCTTCAGGCCCGGCGGCACCGCGGTGCTGCCCTGGGTGTAGTAGAAGCGGATTTTCACCGGCGCTTCAAGTTTAGACAGGATCGAACGCGTGCCGTCGGACAGCGTGTAGACGCGGCCGTCGGTGAGGTCGACGCGGGCATTGAATGCGCTGAATATGAAATTCGCGGCGATCAGCACCAGCGCCAGCGCGACGATGCCGCCGGCGGAATACATCAGGGTTTCGAGATTCTTGTTTTTCATCGCTTTATCCCGCGCGCTGGTTGCGGATGATCACGCCGGTGACGAACAGCATGAAGCCGATCACCGAGGCGAAGAACGCCACGTCGCGCGTGTCTAGCACGCCGCGCTGGAAGCCTTCGAAGTGGGTCATCACCGAGAACGCGGCGACGATGTCGACGACCACCGGGCTGGCGAAACGCGACAGCAGGTCGGTTACCGGGGTGTAACCGGCGAGGATCAGGAACAGGCAGATCATCACCGACAGGATGAAGCTGATGACCTGGTTGCGGGTCATCGCCGAGGTCATGCAGCTGACGGCGAGGTACGAACCGGCCAGCATCAGGCTGCCGACATAGCCGGCGAAGATCACGCCGTTGTCGGGATCGCCGAAATAGTTGACCGTGATCGCCACCGGAAAGGTCAGCGCCAGCGCCAGCGCGAGGAACAGCCAGGACGCGAGGAACTTGCCGACAATCGCCTGCCAGTTGGTCACCGGCATCGTCAGCAGCAGCTCCATGGTGCCCAGCCGCCGCTCCTCCGACCACAGGCGCATGCCCGCCGCCGGCACCAGGAACAGGTACAGCCAGGGGTGCCAGGTGAAGAAGGACACTAGCGAAGCCTCGCCGCGCTCGAAGAAATTGCCGATGGTAAAGGTGAAAAAACCGGTCAGCAGCAGGAAAATGACCAGGAATACATAGGCGATCGGCGAGGTGAAATAGCCCGCCAGCTCGCGTTTCATGATGGTACGGATGTTGGCCCAGGCGTTCATGCGCGCACCTCGTGATGAGTATCGTGCCTGACGGTATCGGGCAGCGTGATCGCGCGGAACACCTCGTCGAGCTTGCCTTCCGGCGAACGCGCCTTCAGTTCCGCCGGGGTGCCGCTGGCGACGATGCGGCCGCGGTCGATGATGATCACCCGTGAACAGGCCGCTTCGACTTCCTCGAGGATGTGGGTCGAGAAAATCACCACCTTGGTTTCGCCGAGGCGCTTGATCAGGCCGCGCACTTCGTGTTTCTGGTTGGGGTCAAGGCCGTCGGTCGGCTCGTCGAGGATCAGCACCTCGGGGTCATGGATCAGCGATTGCGCGAGGCAGGTGCGGTGCTTGTAACCCTTCGACAGCGTGTCGATCGACTGGTAGAGCACGTTCTCGAGGAAGCACAGCTCCACTGCCCGGTGCACCGCGCGCTTGCGCGCGTCGCCCTGCAGCCCGCGCAGCTCGGCGCAGAAATTGAGGAAACCGTGCACCGTCATGTCGGCGTAGCCGGGGGCGTTTTCCGGGAGGTAGCCGATCAGGCGCTTGGCGGCGATCGGATTTTCGACCATGTCATGGCCGCCGACCGTGATCCGCCCCGAGGTGGGCGGGTAATAGCCGGTAATCATGCGCATCGTGGTTGATTTGCCGGCGCCATTGGGCCCCAGGAAGCCCAGCACTTCGCCGCGCTCGACGCTGAATGACACATCATTCACCGCCAGTTTCGGGCCAAAGGCCTTCACCAGGTGTTCGACGTTGATCAATTCCTCTCTCCGTTCCAGAGCGCGACCATCCCGCGGTCGCGCGTATTTTTGTGGCCTTTTAGATGGTATGGACGCGAAAAAATTCAAGTCCTCGCGTCACAATGCATCACCGCTCGCCCCGACTCGGGCGACAAATCATAACCCATTGATTATATTGGATTATTTGTAATCCGCCGATTGCGGCATGTTCTGCAAGCCGGCTGCGGTGGTGCCGACAGTCTGACTCGAACAGACGACCTACCGCTTACAAGGCGGTTGCTCTACCAACTGAGCTATGCCGGCGGGAAGCCCGAATTATAACGTCTGGCCGCCGGGCAGGCCTCCTATAATTGCGGCTCTGTTTAATTCCGAAACCTCAACTGCGGACATTCCCGGCATGACCCGTTCCCCTGTCGGCATCATCGGCTGCGGCCTGATGGGCAGCGCCTGCGCGGCGCGCCTCAAGGCTGCCGGCATCGCCGTCACCGGTTACGACATCGATGCCGCGAAAGCGGCGGCGCTGGGCGGCACGCCCGCAACCTCGCTTGCCGACATCGCCCGGCGCTGTGACACCGCAGTGCTGGCCGTGTTCGACACCGCGCAGGTGGAAGACGCCGTCGATGCCCTGCTCGCAGCGCGGCCGGCTGAAGCGCTGCCGCTGACCGTGGTCTGTGTCAGCACCTGCGATCCGGACCGCATCGCGGCCCTGGCCGCGCGCCTGCCCGCGCAACGCCTGCATTTCGTCGAAATGCCGGTGTCCGGCACCAGCGAGCAGACCGCACGCGGCGACGCGCTGGGCCTGGTGGGCGGCGATCCCGCGGCTGCGGAAGCCGTGAAGGACATGCTCGACGCGATCTGCCCGCGCCGCCACCATCTCGGTGCCGCCGGCAACGGCGGCCGCGCCAAGCTGGCGATCAACCTGATCCTCGGCATCAACCGCGCCGCGCTGGCCGAAGGCCTGGTCTTCGCCGAGCGCATGGGCCTGCCGCTGACGCCCTTCCTCGCGGTGGCGCGGGATTCGGCCGCCTACTCCCAAATCATGGACGTCAAGGGCGACAAGATGATCGCCGGCGATTTCACGCCGCATGGCAAGATCGCGCAGACACTGAAGGATTTCAAATTGATGCTGGAACAGGCGGCCACGCTGCGGCAGGCACTGCCGCTGGCCACGACCTACACCGACATCGTCGAAGGCTGCATGAAGGCCGGCGAGGCCGAGCTCGACAACGCCGCGGTAATCAGCGAAATCCGCCGGCGCAAATGAAAACGGCGCGGTCGCCCGCGCCGTCGATGCCTCCCGCAGCAACCCTCAGGTTTTTCTGGCGACGTAGCCGTAGGCGAGGTTGGTGCGCCCCGGCCCCTCCCGCTCGTAGGTTTCCTTGATCTGCGCCACGCGGTCGACGATGATTTCCGCCTGCTGCTTCGGCGTCACTTTATACAAGCGTGCGTTGTTACCGCCGAAAATGGCATTTTTTACCGCACCGTCGGCCGCGCCCAGCGGCTGGTAGCCGTACTTCTTCTGCATGTCTTCCGGGATCTCGAGCCGGCGCAGCGCCTCGATCTGCCACTGCGGCGCGCCGGTCCACACCGCGTCGGTGCCCCAGACCACATGGTCGGCGCCCAGGCCCTTGACCAGCGTGCCCATCACCGCAGCGCCCAGCCGCGGGTTGGCTGTGGTGGTCCACGCAAAGAGCTGGCCGAGGTCACCGTAGACGTTCTTGACGCCGTATTTCTCCGGAATCTCGGCAAGGTCGGTAACCCACTCGATGCGGCCGGTCCTCTCGAAATGCTCCCAGGCCGCCTTCGGCGCGTTGGGGCCGGTCCAGCGCCAGCCCGAGTGATAGATGATGAAGTTGAGCTGCGGCCAGTCCTTCGCGGCCTTGCCGACGTCGCGCACATCCGAGTATTCGAGCAGGTGCGGAAACTTCTGCTCGATCTGCGGCGGAAACAGCCCCTTGTGGATGCAGACGTTGACCACCGTCGGATTGGTCTTGCTCCATTTCACCAGCTTCTCGTAGAAGGGATACATCACCTTTTCGTCGTCGAGGCGGAATGGCCACTTCGACAGATGCTTGTTGGTGTTGTCTCCGATGGTGTAGCCCTTCCAGGAATCCGGCTTCAGCCGCGCCTGCTCCTCCTCGACCTTGTCCAGCCAGCCGGCATGTCCGGGCGTGAATATCGCGTGCGAGAAACTGCGCCGGGTGCCGGCCTCCCTGTTGATCTTCTCGCGGGCGGCATACTTCATGTCGTTGGTCAGGAAGGAATACGCCGGATCGACCGAATAGGAGCCGCTGATGCAGCCGACCTTGGTGTCGCTGTCGAGGTAGATTTCCTTGAAGTAGTTGGGAAACTTCAGGTCGTCGATGGTCTGCTCTTTTTCGTTGAGCGAGAGGTTCCAGCCGAGCTTGCCCACGGTGGCGCGCTGGGCTACAAAGGTCTTGATCGGGGTGTCGTCGCGCAGGAAGTGCGTGTGCATGTCCATGATGAACTGGTTCTTCAGCGCCTTCGCCCGTTCGTTGGCCATTTCCGGCGTCGCCGCCTCGGCACGGCTCACCATGTAGAACGGGCCATAGGTCTCGTTCATCGCGACAAAGGCGGCGGCCATGCCCGCCGCCGACTGGAAAAAGCGGCGGCGGCTGACGCCCTGCTTCTTCGCCAGTTCCGCGCCGTAGTGCTTGACCCTCGCCTCGAATTCCCGCTGCTGTTCGGTCTGCGGGCAAGGCAGGTATTCGTCGCTGGACACGCACTGCACGGGAATCGGCGACGGGAACATCGATTCCGCGGGGTCAAGCTGTTCCAACTCTTCCGGACTTAGCATGGCACTTCTCCTGGACTGGATGGATGCTGAGCATGCGCCGCAAGGGGCCGTTGGGACGGCCTGCTGTTCTGGATTCGGAGTTTGGGCGTCGAAGCAGTGTGCGACGCAGCCCGCGGGAATGTCAAACCGCGGCGGGGACAGACCTACTTGACGACCTGCAACCGGGGCCGGCCGCCGGGAGCCGGTGCATCCGGCTTCGGGTCATCGGGGTTTTCAGGGGGCGGCGGCGTGGATTGCGGCGCTGCGGACGCCCCCCCCGACTCCTCGGGGAAGAACAGACCCTGACCGTTCTCGCGGGCAAAAATGCCCTGCACGGCGGCCACCGGTATCGAGCATTCCCGGGAAACACCGCCGAAACGCGCCGAAAACTGGATCAGGTCCTGGCCGATGGTCAGCCTGTGGGTTGCGTCATAGCTGAGATTGAGCACGATCTCGCCGTTCTTGACGTGCTCCATCGGGACGCGGGTGGTCTCGTCGACCTTGACCGACAGGTACGGCGTGAAGCCGCTGTCGCAGGCCCACTCGTGGACCGCGCGGATCAGGTAGGGCTTGGTGGAACGCTCCATTTGAATTCAGCGATGAGCTATGAGCGATGAACGATGAGCACGGTCATCATGATGGCAGTTTTGCCCGACACTGCCCTGATCACTTCCTCATCACCTTCTCGGACGCGGTCAGCGCGTCGATATAGGCCGGCCGGCTGAACAGCCGCTCGGCGTATTTCATCAGCGGCGCGGCCTGCTTGCCGAGCTGGATGCCATAGTGGTCAAGGCGCCACAGCAGCGGCGCGATGGCCACGTCGAGCATCGAAAATTCCTCGCCCAGCATGTACTTCTGCTTGGCGAACACCGGCGCTATCTGGGTCAGGGCGTCGCGGATGGTCTGGCGTCCCTTGTCGGCCTGCTTCTGGGTGCCCTTCTCGATCGCGATCACGTGCGAGAACATCTCCTGCTCGAAACGGAACAGGAACAACCGCGCGCGGGCGCGCATCACCGGGTCGGCCGGCATCAGCTGCGGATGCGGAAAACGGTCGTCGATGTACTCGTTGATGATGTTCGACTCGTAGAGAATAAGATCGCGCTCGACCAGCACTGGAACCTGGTTGTACGGATTCATCACCGCGAGGTCTTCCGGCTTGTTGAACAGGTCGACGTCGATGATCTGGAAATCCATGCCCTTTTCGTAGAGCACGAAACGGCAGCGCTGGCTGAAAGGGCAGGTCGTGCCCGAATAGAGTGTCATCATGATGGTTTATCCGTAACGGAACAGCAGTTCAGTGGTTCGCCGGGCCTGCGCCTGAGGCACAAAGGGGCCGTGACGCGGTCCGCGCGCACGGCCACTGCCGGGATGCCGGGGTTTCAGTGCACGTCCTTCCAGTATTCCTTCTTCAGGGCATAGGCCAGCACGAAGAGCAGGCCCAGCGCGAGCAGCACGAACATGCCTATGGTCTTGCGGTCATTGCGCACCGGCTCACCCATGAACACCATGTAGTTGACCAGGTCGGCGACCATGCGGTCGTATTCCACGGGGCTCAGCGTTCCGGGCTTGTCGAGTTTCAGCGCCACCTCGGTTTTCTCGAACCCGGGGCCCTGCACCTTGCGCTCAGCCAGCACCTGTTCGCCCTGCAGCTCCCACAGCACATGCGGCATGCCGACGTTGGGATAGACGGTGTTGTTCCAGCCCGTCGGGCGCTCGGCATCGCGGTAAAAACCGCGCAGGTAGCTGTAGAGCCAGTCTGCGCCGCTGCCGGCGTGGGATGCGCGCGAGCGCGCGATCACCGTCAGGTCGGGCGGCGCCGCGCCGAACCACTCCCTTGCCTCGTTCGCGTCCATCGCCACCCGCATCAGGTCGCCGACCTTGACGCCGGTGAACACCAGGTTGTCGAGGATCTGCTGGTCGGTAAGGCCGATGTCCTGCAGTCTGTTGAAACGCATGTAGTTCGCGCTGTGGCAGTTCAGGCAGTAGTTGACGAAATGCCGGGCGCCGCGCTGCAGTGACGCCTGGTCGCTTTCATCGATCGGCGCGCGGTCGAGCTTTACATCGGCACCGGCTGCCAGTGCCAGCGCGGGCGCAAACAGCAGTGCGGCAATCAGTTTCTTGAATTTGTTCATGTTGTCCGCCATCACATGGTCACCCGGTCCGGTTCCGGCTTGGTCTTGTCCATCACCGAATACCAGGGCATCAGCAGGAAAAACGCGAAATAGAGCAGCGTGCCGACCTGCGAGATCATGGTTCCGACCGGCGTCACCGTCTGCACCCCGTAGTAGCCGAGGACGATGAAGGTGATCACGAATACGGTCAGCGCAGTGCGGAACAGAGTGCCCTTGTAGCGGATCGACTTCACCGGGCTGCGGTCGAGCCAGGGCAGCAGGAAGAAGATCAGTGTCGCCGCCCCCATCATGACCACGCCCCAGACCTTGGCGTCCAGCGCCAGCGGACCGCCCTTCATCAGCACGACCACGACCAGGCCGATCGCCGCCGCGGCAAGCTTGACGCGGCTGTCGCGGGCAGTGAGCCAGATCAGCACCACGTAGGCAGCGACGCCAATCGCGAGCACCAGCATGAATTCCTCGGTGATCGCGCGCAGGATCGAGTAATAAGGGGTGAAGTACCATACCGGCGCGATGTGCGGCGGGGTTTTCAGCGGATCGGCGGGAATGAAGTTGTTGAACTCCAGGAAGTAACCGCCCATCTCCGGCATGAAGAACACCACCAGGAAAAACAGGAACAGGAACACCACGACACCGACGATGTCCTTCACCGTGTAATACGGATGGAAGGGAATGCCGTCGAGGGGGCGGCCCTGCTCGTCCTTGTGCTTCTTGATTTCGACGCCGTCCGGATTGTTCGAACCCACTTCGTGCAGCGCCATGATGTGCGCGGCGACGAGCCCCAGCAGCACCAGCGGCAATGCGATCACGTGGAAGGCGAAGAAGCGGTTCAGCGTCGCATCCGACACCACGAAGTCGCCGCGGATCCAGGTCGACAGGTCGGGACCGATCACCGGCAGCGCATCGAACAGGTTGACGATCACCTGCGCGCCCCAGAAGGACATCTGGCCCCAGGGCAGCAGGTAGCCGAAGAAAGCCTCGGCCATCAGGCACAGGTAGATCAGCATGCCGAAGATCCAGATCAGCTCGCGTGGCTGGCGGTAGGAGCCGTACATCAGGCCGCGGAACATGTGCAGGTAGACAACGACGAAGAACGCCGAGGCGCCGGTCGAGTGCATGTAGCGGATGAACCAGCCGCCGGGCACGTCGCGCATGATGTATTCCACCGAGGCGAAGGCTTCTGCGGCCGACGGCTTGTAATGCATCACCAGGAAAATGCCGGTGACGATCTGGATCACCAGCACCAGCATCGCCAGCGAGCCGAAGAAATACCAGAAGTTGAAGTTCTTCGGCGCGTAATACTGTGACAGGTGGTCGCGCCACAGCGACATCAGCGGGAATCGCTGGTCGACCCAGGTCAGCACACCGCTGATCGGGGCGTTGAGCGGGCCGGCGCCGCGGAACTGGACGGGTTCTTTAGGTGTGGATGCCATTTTGTGCTCAGGCTCCCTTCGAATCTTCGCCGATCAGGATGCGGGTGTCCGACAGGTAGGTGTGCGGCGGCACCACCAGGTTGTCGGGCGCGGGACGGTTCTTGTAGACGCGGCCGGCGAGGTCGAACAGCGAGCCGTGGCAGGGGCAATAGAAGCCGCCCTGCCAGTTGGGATCAAAAGCCTCCGCCTGCTTCGCGAACTTGTCGACCGGCGAGCAGCCGAGGTGGGTGCAGATGCCGACGACCACCAGGAATTCATCCTTGATCGCGCGGGTCGCGTTGGCCGCGTACGGCGGCTGCATCGGTTTTTTCGATTCCGGATCGGCGACATTGGCGTCGTTGCTGCGGATGGTGTCGAGCATCTCCTTGGTGCGGCGGACCACCCACACCGGTTTGCCGCGCCACTCGACGGTGATGCGCTCGCCGGGTGCCAGCGCACCGACATCGACCTCCACCGGCGCGCCGGCGGCCTTCGCGCGCTCCGACGGCATCATGCTCGCCACGAACGGCACCGCTGCGGCACCGGCCGCCACGCCGCCGGCCACCGTGGTGGCGGCAACCAGAAACTGGCGTTTACCCTGATCGGTTTCTTTCTCGGACATGCCCGTAGTCCCCTCTGAGTCTTGCGTCTGCGAAAAAGCGCATATTTTACACGCGGACACCCGGAAAAGTTAAGCAAAAACTGAGAATAATCAATTAATTCATGGCGTTATGAACATCTATTGCGAGCATCATGGACTCGCCGCAGCCGTGCTCACAGGCCGGCCCCTCAGCGGGCCAGGGGACATTCCAGGGTCACTACGGTGCCGCGCCCGGACGGCGGCGCCGTGATTTCGACCTTGCCGCCATGGAGATGGGCAATTTCACGCACGATGGCCAGCCCGAGCCCGCAGCCGTCGCCGCTGGCGCCGTCGGCACGGTAAAAGCGATCGAACACCCGCGAACGCTGGGACTCCGGTATGCCGACGCCATCATCCTCCACCCGCAGTACGGCGACAGCCCCCTGCCTGCCGGTGGCGACGGTGACACGTCCGCCGGGCGGCGTGTAAGCGATGGCGTTGTCGATCAGGTTCGACAGCAGTTCCCGCAGCAGGAACACGTCGCCGAGCACCGGTGCGGCCTTGAGGTCCAGCCCGAGGTCGATTTTCTTGCGTATCGCGGCCGGCATCCAGTTCTCGACAACATCCTCCGCGATGCCGCGCAGGTCGGTCGGGAGCATCGACTCCGCCTGGGCAAATCCCGCCTCCGCCCTTGCCAGCGTCAACAGCTGGTTGGCGAGGCGCACCGCCCTGTCGGTCGACAGGCCAAGTTCCCTGAGCACGCGCCGGTATTCAGCCGGATCGGTCTGGCTCAATCCGTATTCGACCTGCATGCGCAGCCCGGCCAGCGGAGTGCGCAACTGGTGGGCGGCGTTGGCGACAAACTGCTGTTGCGACCTCAGCGTCCGGTCCAGGCGCGCCAGCAGCTCGTTGAGCGTGACCACCAGGGGCCGCACCTCGACCGGCGCGCGCTCCGGGACGATCGGCCTCAGGTCCCGGTGCGAGCGCGCGCCGATTTCCTCGCGCAGGTGTTCCAGCGGCTCCAGGCCCTTGCCCACGCCGAACATCACCAGAATCACCACCGAGACGACGAGCATCACCTCGATCGCGATCATGCCGGTGACAATCTGCCGCGTCAGCTCGCTGCGCTTGACCCCGGTCTCGGCGACCTGGACGATCGCATCCACGCCGCGCAGGCTGACCCGCATCGCGGCAACCCTGACCTGTTCACCCTCGAGTTCCGCGTCGTACAGCAGCTCCCCGGCCTCGAGGGAGTCGCCGGGCGGCGGCCGCAAATGCGCGTCGCCGGCGATCAGCCGCCCGCTCTTGTCATGCACCGAATAATAGATGCGGTCGAACTGGTCCGTGCGCAGCAGCATGTCCGCGGAGTTTGACAACGCTTCCGGATTCACGTCCGGCCGGGAATTGATCAGCCGGGTCAGCGACAGCGCGGTATCGACCAGCACCCAGTCATACGCCGCCGTCACCGGACGCAGCGCAAGGGCGTGACCGAGCAGCGTCGCGGCCACCACCGCCAGCAGCAGCGGCACCGACAACCAGCTGAACAGCAGGCGGCGTATGCTAACTCGCATCGTCCGCAGTCTTGTCGAGGTAATAGCCGAAACCGCGGATGGAGTGGATCTTCACGCCCGCCGGTCCGAGCTTGTTGCGCAGCCTGGAAATGTAGACCTCGACCACGTTGAGGTTCAGGTCGGACTCGGGGTCGCTGATCGCGGACACGATCTGCTCCTTGCTGACGATCTTGCCGGCGCGCAGCACCAGGAACTCGAGTACCCCCCATTCGCGCGCAGTCAGCCGCACCGGATTGTCAGCGACCCAGACGCGCTTCGCGGCAATGTCGACCTTGAGCTGTCCGCAGACAATCTGTGTCTCCGTCGTCTGCTGCCCGCGCCGGATCACCGCACGCATCCTCGCCTCGAGCTCCATCAGCGAGAACGGCTTGATCAGGTAATCATCGGCGCCAAGATCGAGTCCATGCACCCGGTCCGCGACCGAGTCCCGGGCAGTGAGCACAAGCGCGGGAACGTAACGCTCCCTCTGCCGCGCCCTGCGCAGCACCTCGAAACCGTCCATCCCCGGCAGACCGATATCGAGTATCACGAGGTCATACTCCTCGTGCGCCAGCAGCAGGTCCGCCTCGCGGCCGCTGGTCGCGAGCTCGACGCGATGGCCGGCCTGGACCAGGTAACGGACCAGCCCTTCGCCCAGGGCCTTGTCATCCTCCACAATCAGCACGTGCATTCGGGAAAATCCTGTGTCGGTTCACTGGACGGTCATCCCGGGGCAGCAGCCCCATGACGATCGACCGCCTGCAGACACTCTAATTCAAGAATCTGCCGGCAAGAACGGACAGTACGGATTTTCAGCTTCGCGCAAGCAATCGTTCAGAATCGCGCGATGTCCGGTCGGGCATCCCGGATCCGGTGTAAAGCGCATCGGCATACGACAGCCGGTACGGAAACCTGTCGCCGCGGATGCGCCATGGACACATCCGAAACCCGCGCGGTCCCAGCCGCCGCCTGCATCCGCCTACTGCGGTGGCGGATGGGGCATCACGCGCTGCCAGGGCGAAGCGCAGGTTTGAACGTACGGGTAGTAGGCCTGGGAGTCGGGGCAGAAATGCCAGGTCGGTGCCGCACCGGCCTGCGGTGCTCCCTGGGTCTGGGCCGGCGGCACCGGATTGCCGCGTTCATCGTAGAACACCAGTGGCTCACGCACGACCACCCGCTCGCGCAACACCACCGGCGGCGCCGGATGATAGTACGGATAGGCATGCGCGGACCACCAGGGTGCAAACACCACCGGGGCACCGATCATCACGCCCACCCGCAGCTTCGAATGGCCGCGGCCGCCATGGGCATCGGCCGGCAGGCTCGCCGCCAGTGTCATGGCGGCCAGGCTCAGCATCAGTGTCTTGCGCATGGTCAGATCCTCCTGCATCCGGAATGCCGCCATGATAGCCCCGCGGACTCCCTCGGATACCGGTCAATTTGTTTCAGAATGTAACCGGGCCCGTTGCGGGCAGCCGGCGGAGACCTCAGACCGGATTGTCGATGTCGATGAAGCGGTGGCTCAACCCGAAGCGCTGCGCGAGATGGTCGCCGAGCGCCTGCACCCCGTAACGTTCCGTCGCATGATGTCCCGCCGCGATGTAGGCCACGCCGGACTCGCGCGCCGCATGCACGGTCTGTTCGGAAATCTCGCCGCTGATGTAGGCGTCAACACCAAGCGCGATGGCCTGCTCGAACAGCCCCTGCGCACCGCCGGTGCACCACGCGATGCGGCGCAGCGGGCGGCCGGGATCTCCGATCAGCAGCGGCCGGCGCGCAGTCTCCCGCTCGATCCGTTCGCCAAAACCGGCCAGTGTGATTTCGTCCTGCAGGCTGCCATGCACGCCGATGTCCTGCTCCCCAAAGCGCCCGGAGGGCGTCATTCCGAAACGCAGCGCCAGCTGGGCGTTGTTGCCCACCTCCGGGTGTACGTCCAGCGGCAGGTGGTAGGCAAACAGGTTCAGGTCATGGCGGAGCAGGGCTCCGATGCGGCGACGGCGCATGCCGGTGATGCGGCCATCCTCGCCGCGCCAGAAATAACCGTGGTGGACCAGCAACGCATCCGCGCCCTCGGCAACGGCCGCCTCGATCAGCGCCGAGGATGCGGTCACGCCGCTGATAATGCAATGTACCTCCCCGCGCCCTTCCACCTGCAGGCCGTTTGGGCAATAATCCCGGAAATCAGGGACTTGCAGAAAATCCGCGAGATAAGCGTCGAGCGCAGCACGTTCCATGGTCATCCGTCCATCCACCAGTCAGCGAACATTGTAAACGCGTCCCCGCGGCATCCTTCATGCGAAAACTCTGGTTGATCTTCTGTCAGACGGCGACCATCTGCCTCGCGGCACTGTTCGTCGTCAGCACCTTGCGGCCGGATCTGCTCAACGGCAACTCCGCGCAGGACGCGGTGATCACCACCGTCAAGCAGATGACCGGAAGCGCCGACGCGCCTGCCGTGGCGTCGTACAGCGATGCGGCGCAGAAGGCCATGCCCGCGGTGGTCAATATCTACACCTCCCAGGCCGTGAAACGGCAGCAGCACCCGCTGCGCGATGATCCGTTGTTCCGTTTCTTCTTCGGCGACCAGCCTGACGCCCAGGTGCAGCCGAGCACCAACCTCGGCTCTGGCGTCATCGTCAGCGAATCCGGCTACATACTCACCAACAGCCACGTCGTCGACGGCGCGGACGGCATCGAAATCGCGCTCGCCGACACGCGGCGGGTCAACGCCCGGGTGGTCGGCGCCGATCCCGAGTCCGACCTCGCGGTGCTCAAGATCGACCTCCCGAAATTGCCCGCGATCACCTTCAGCGCCCCCGACAGCGCGCGCGTCGGCGATGTCGTGCTGGCCATCGGCAATCCCTTCGGAGTCGGCCAGACGGTGACCCTGGGCATAGTCAGCGCGCTGGGGCGCAGCCACCTCGGCATCAATACCTTCGAGAATTTCATCCAGACCGACGCGGCGATCAACCCCGGAAACTCCGGCGGCGCGCTGGTCGACATCAACGGCCACCTGATCGGCATCAACACCGCGATCTATTCGAAAACTCCCGGCGGTGCCTCGCTGGGCATCGGCTTTGCGATTCCCGCAAGCACCGCCAAGAGCATCATGGAACAGATCATCCAGAACGGATCGGTGCAGCGCGGCTGGATCGGCGTCGGCGTGCAGGATCTCAGCAAGGAGATCGCGGAGTCATTCAGGATTCCGGGAACACGCGGCGCGCTGATCACCGAGGTCTTCCGCGGCACGCCGGCGGATCGCGGTGGCGTCAGGGTCGGCGACGTGCTGGTCGCCGTCGACGGCAAGCCGGTGACCGACTCAGCGACGATGCTCAACCTGATCGCCGCGCTGGTGCCCGGCAGCCAGGCAAGCCTGCGTGTCATGCGCGATGCCAAGGCAATCGACCTGAAGGTCACCGTCGGCAAGCGGCCCGCCCAGCCGCGACGCAACCTCGCCGAGTAAACCTTGCCGCCGCAAGCGGCATCACTGGCGGCTGCGTTCTTCCGCCTCGATGCGGTCGAGCTCCGCTTCCTGCTCGGCGTCGCCTGGCGCCCGGTAATCACCGTCACTGTCGTCCGCGCGCGGCCTGCTGCCGACGAACCTGGCGGCGAACAGCCCCACTTCGAACAGCAGGCACATCGGGATCGCCAGCAGCAGCTGCGAGACCACATCCGGGGGTGTCACGATCGCCGCGATGACGAAGGCAATGACAATGAAATAGGGCCGGATGTCGCGCAGCTGCTGCAGCGTCACGATGCCCATGCGCGTGAGCATGACCACCACGATCGGCGTCTCGAAAGTCAGCCCGAACGCGAGGAACATGGTGAGCACGAAATTCAGGTAGTTCTCGATGTCCGGCGCCACCGAGATGCTTTTCGGCGCGATCTGGTTGATGAAATGGAACACCGTGTTGAACACGAAGAAATAGCAGAACGCGATGCCGACCACGAACAGCAGCGTGCTCGCCACCACCAGCGGCAGCACCAGCCGCTTTTCGTGGCTGTAGAGTCCCGGCGCAACAAACGACCACGCCTGGTACAGCGTGTAAGGCAGCGTCAGCACGAAGGCCACCATCATCGCCACCTTGATCGGCACCAGGAACGGGGTCACCACGCCGGTCGCGATCATCTTCGAGCCCTCGGGCAGCGCCTGCATCATCGGCGTCGCCAGCAGGTCATAGAGTCCGGACGCGAATGGGATCAGCGCCAGCAGCACCACGCCGAATGCGATCAGGGCGCGCAGCAGGCGATCGCGCAGCTCGACCAGGTGGGAGATGAAAGTGTCTTCGCTCACTGTGCGGGCCGCGCCGGCTTCGCGGCTTCTGCTTCGGCCGGATTCGCGTCCGCGGCAATCCGGTTCATTTCGGTCTCCGCCGAACGCACGGTGTCGTTGACCGA
>FWPV01007742.1_pt1 | contig 19291 bp, 14 predicted proteins | sample 2228371 | NCBI WGS metagenome assembly FWPV01 (sample SAMEA103939776, study PRJEB20133) | metagenome
GGGTTTGGTTGCAGGGTAAGCCGTTGTTGCCAGCCACGGTAAGCAGTCTCTTGCTGCACCGTTTGGGGTATTGGGCTTTGGTTTTCTTGCCATGGGTTTTTCAGCCGCGCGCTGAAATTTGGGCGATCATCGTTATCACCTTGCTGATGTACATTCCAGGTACGTTGCAGGCGATCGCTTTCAATGCCCTGTTTGCCGAAGTCGTGCCCCCCGAATGGCGCGCAGAAGTGGTCGGCAAACGCTTTGCCATCCAGTCTTTCAGCATCTCGGCAGCATCGTTAATCTGTGGGCAATTGCTCGACCGCATCATCTTCCCCCTCAACTATCAACTGGTCTTCTTGATTGGGGCGCTGTCGGCATTGTTGAGCACCTATTTTGTTACCCGGTTAGCCCTCGAAGCCAAACCGCAACGCGCCACTGCTCCGCTGCCAAAGGCGCCCACCTCTTTGCTGAAAGGGGTTCCCTTTTTTGAGGTTCGCCAAGGCAGGTCAGCCGCCAACGCTCATCATTTGAACCTGATCGCTGCCCTAACGGCATTGCGCCGCGAGTGGCGCTTCGACCTGTTGCGCACCCCCTTTGGGCCGTTCATGGGCGCTTATTTGGCGTTTTATACCGTGCAATATATCCCCATCCCGCTTTTCCCGTTGGTGCAAGTGCGCCTGTTGGAGATGAGTGACAGTCAGATCAGTTTGGCGAATGCTCTCTTCTACACCTCGCTATTGGTCGGATCGTTGGTGGTCAGCCGCCTGAGCCAGCGTAAAGGGCATCGCTGGATGTTGGTCAACAGTGGATCGCTGATCTTCATCTTTCCGCTGTTATATGGACTAGCCAGAAGCGCAGCCGTGGTTTACTTGAACAACATCATCGGCGGTGCGGTTTGGGCTGGGTTGTACAACGCCACCACCAATCGGCTGATGGAACGTGTCCCGGACGATGATCGCCCGGCGCACATGGCATTGCACAATTTCGTGCTCAATCTGGGCATGTTAGTCGGATCGCTCTTGGGCTCTGCCTTGGGGGAGCTATTAGGGTTGCGCCAAGCCATGTTGCTGGCTGCCGCCCTGCGCCTGATTGGCTCTTACCTGTTGTGGCGGTATGGGTAGGGGAAACGTCCTCCGGGGTGTGGAGTGAAAGGGGGATGAAACAAACCATCCGAAGCTTTTGGGGCTTCGGATGGTTGCATGGCTGGTTTGGTTTGTTAGGCGGTTGCCATTTCTTGCGGCGGTTGGGAGAGTTGCTCGTCTGCCCGTCTGAGCTTGATCTCGCCCTCTTCAACGTCAACGAGGATGGTGTCGCCTTTGTCAAATTCTCCGGCGAGTAGGGCGTCGGATAACACGTCTTCGACTTTTTGCTGGATCACCCGACGCAGCGGACGGGCGCCCATATCGGGATCATAGCCTAACTCGGCAAGCAGCTCTCGCGCTGCCGGGGTGGCGTTTAGCGTGATGTTGTGCTCTTCCAACCGTTGGGCGACTTTGTTCAACTCAATGTCGACGATCTTCTTGATGTCCTCTTTGGAAAGCGAGCGGAAGACGATCACCGAGTCAACGCGGTTGATGAACTCCGGACGGAACACCCGCCGCAGGGCGTCCATCAGCTTTTTGCGCATCTCGTCATAAGCAAGCTTTTCTTCTAATTGTTCATCTCGTTTCAGGTTGAAGCCGAGGCTGGTCTGGCGTTTGATCATGTCGGCGCCAACATTAGAAGTCATGATAATGATCGTGTTGCGAAAATCCACCTTGTGTCCCTTGGCATCCGATAGATGTCCTTCTTCCATAATTTGGAGCAGCATATTGTGGGCTTCGGGGTGGGCTTTCTCGATCTCATCGAAGACGACAATGGAATACGGGCGGCGGCGAATTGCCTCGGTCAACTGTCCGGCTTCTTCATAACCGACATAACCGGGCGGCGCACCGACCAGACGGCTGACCGTGTGGCGCTCCATAAATTCGGACATGTCGAGCTGAACCAGTGCATCCTCGCTGCCGAAGATAAAGCGGGCGAGGGCTTTGGTTAGTTCGGTCTTGCCGACGCCGGTCGGCCCTAAGAAGACGAACGAACCAATCGGACGGCGTGGGTCTTTGAGACCTGCTCGCGCCCGGCGCACGGCTTTCGAAATGGCATCGATGGCTTCCTGTTGTCCGATGATGTGTTTGCTCAGTTCCTCTTCCATGCGCAACAGGCGTTGGGATTCGGTTTCTGCCATCTGCATAACTGGCACACCTGTCCACATCGAGACGACTTCGGCAATATCCTCTGCCGAGACCACCGGGCTATTGGAGCGATCCCAGCCACTGCGCAGTCGTTCCAACTGACGCTCAAGCGCTTCCTGACGCTCTAATAGTTCTTGGGCATCTTCATAGCGATTGTCCTCTAATGCCAGCTCGCGGTTGTGGCGAATCTGGCGCAGTTGCTCCATCAATTCTTTGGCGGTTTTGGCAGCCGGGCTTTTGTACATGCGCACCCGTGACGAAGATTCATCAATCAGGTCAATGGCTTTGTCGGGCAAAAAGCGCTCGGTCACATAGCGGGCAGAAAGGCGCACCGCTGCATCCAGCGCCTCATCCGAGATATTCAGGCGATGGTGTTCTTCGTAAGCCGCACGCACCCCGCGCAGAATTTCCAATGCCTGTTCGATGGTCGGTTCTTCCACTTGGATGGGCTGAAACCGCCGTTCGAGGGCGGCATCACTCTCGATATACTTGCGATATTCGTCTAAGGTGGTCGCGCCGATGACCTGCAACTCACCCCGTGAGAGGGCGGGTTTGAGGATATTGGCGGCATCCACCGATGAACCGGCTGCTCCGGCGCCGACCAACATGTGCACTTCGTCAATGAAGAGGATTGCTCCAGAGGATTTCAGTTCATCGATCACCCGTTTCAAACGTTCTTCGAATTGACCACGGTACATCGTCCCTGCCACCAGCGATCCGACATCCAACTGCAGCACGCGCTTGTTCAACAGAGGCGCCGGCACATCTCCTTCGACGATGCGCTGGGCGAGTCCTTCGACAATGGCGGTCTTACCCACGCCGGGTTCGCCAATCAAAGCCGGGTTGTTTTTTGTGCGCCGCGCCAAAACCTGGATGACGCGTTCGATTTCCATTTGCCGCCCGATCACTGGGTCGAGTTTGCCTTCCTCGGCTAGAGCGGTCAAATCGGTTGCTAGTTGATCCACCAAGGGGGTCTTGGATTTTTGCTGCGGTTCTTGTTTCGCCGAGCGTTGTTGTTCCCCTACAGAGGTCGCCCGTCGCGAAGTGGTCGATTCCTGCAAAATGCGGTGCGTCTGACGGCGGATTTGCTCTGCAGTGATGCCGAGCTTGCGCAAGACATCCATGGCAACGCCTTCGCCGTGGCGCACCAAGCCGAGGAGCAAGTGCTCGGTGCCGATGTAGTGATGACCCATACGGCGGGCTTCTTCAACTGCTTGTTCGAGCACTTGTTGTGTACCTGGGGAAAGGTCAAGCTTGCCGCCGCGATATTGTCCGATCCCAACCAGTCGCTCGATCATCTCCTGAACCCGTTGGGGTTCCAGACCCAGCTCGCGAAGAACTCTTCCTGCTACACCACCATCTTCCTCGATCAAGCCGAGCAGAAGATGTTCTGTGCCAATGTAATTATGGCGCATGCGTTCAGCTTCTTGATGCGCCAGACTTAACACGCGCCGAGCGCGTTGGGTAAAACGCTCCATCCCAGCCACGGCTCAACCTCCTACGTTCTTGAAAACCAATCTGTTTTGTACCATATTTATCTCATTTCGATGTCCGATTTCGAGTCATTTTATCCAGTATCGATTTTACCAAAGTTTCGACACCTTAGGGGTTTTCTTTATCATCGATGGGTAAGGTTTAATAAAACTCTTAGATAAAGGCTATGCTTCAAAAAACCCCCGCAGACCCCAAAGGGTGCGGGGGCGTAAGCGCTTCTCGATACGCCGCTGTTCGAAAAGGATTGAAACCTACGAATTGGTATCTGAGCTGGCTTGCTCTTCTTCGGCGCTGGGGCTTGTCTCGTTGCCTTCGGTTGCAGCGCTGTCAGAGGCGGGTGGGGGCGGACTCTCTTGAGAAAGGGACGCTTCGCCCTGTACATCCGATTCTGCTGCAGCCTCAGGCTCGGCAGGTTGTGTCTCGGCTGAGGATGGATGTTCTTCTTCCACGATCTCGTGAACTTCCTCTGCCAGTGCCATTTTCCAATCCAAGTCGGCATAAGCAGCCGAGTCCACTTTGCGCAAACTCAAACCAATCCGCCGCCGTTCGGGATCGATTTTGATGATTCGCAGGGTGAGCTCTTCCCCTTCCTTGACCACCTCTTTGGGGTGGTTGATATGCTGTTCGCTGAGTTCGGAAAGGTGAATAAGACCTTCCAAATCTTCGCCGATGCGGGCAAAGGCGCCGAATTTGGTCAGGTGGGTGACTTTGCCCTCAACCAACTGTCCCTCTTTGAGATGGGCAACTTTTTTGAGCCAAGGGTCTTCTTGAAGCTGGCGGATGGACAAGCCAATCCGTTTTCGCTCTCGATCAACGCTGATCACTTTGACTTGCACTTCTTGCCCCACTTTGAGCACTTCTTTGGGGTGCTTAATCCGTTCCCAAGAGACTTCCGAGAGATGCACCAAGCCATCTGCACCTTCGATATTGACAAAGGCGCCGAAATCTGCCACACTGGTCACGCGCCCGCGGCGCACGTCGCCTTCTTTTAGCTCGTCAATCAGGCGATCTTTCAGGCTCTCGCGGGTCTCCTGGATTGCCAATCGTTCCGATAAGATCAATCGCCGTCGTTCCCGGTCGACCTCGATCACGCGTACCCGAATCGGTTCACCGATCATCTTCTCCCAATGTTGGGCGCCTTCTTGCCCTTCGAGCGCAGCACGGCGCAGCGCGCTAATCTGTGAAGCGGGGACGAAGCCACGCAAGCGTCCTACCGACACTAAAAGACCACCTTTATTGTATCCGACCACTTGGCTGTCGATCACCTCTCCAGAGGCGAGCAGCTCATTGACGTTTTCCCAATCTTGTTGTTCGGCAGCGCGGGTAAAGGACAAGACGACATTGCCATTGTCATCCTCCGGGTTGATCACATAAACGGGGATTTCAACGCCGGGTTGGAAGCTCGCCCGTTCTTTGGCGGGGATGCTTTCTAATTCGCGCCCACTGATAACCCCTTCTGATTTGGTTCCGATACTGACCAAAATCTCGTTTTCCTTAACAGCCGCAATAACCCCTTTGCGGATTTCACCCGCTTTTGGAAAGTCTAGTCCCAATCCTTCTTTCCCCAAGAGACTTTCCATAGAATTTTGTTCAGCGTGGTTGAGTTCGTTTGGGATGGAGTTTTCCACCTTGTTTGGGTCGGATGGCTCAACCCCCAAGCCACGGGTAGGGTCGTGTATTTCCATATAAACGCGTGCTCCAAATCATGATTAAAGATTATGCTGAATTATAAAGCCGATGAAGCAACTTGACAACCTTTGTGATAAGATTAAGTGCGCAAAACGAAAAGGTTTTTTTGAGGGTCTCACGAATGCCTGCGATTTATCCGTTTACTGCTATCGTCGGTCAAGAGCGTATGAAGCGCGCCTTGATCTTAAATGCCGTGGACGCCCGTATTGGTGGTGTGCTCATTCGGGGCGAACGCGGCACAGCTAAATCGACCGCCGCCCGCGCCCTAGCGGCCTTGTTGCCCAAAGTGGCGGTGGTCAAGGATTGCCGTTTTGGCTGCGATCCCGATCGGCCGACGACCTGGTGCACCGAGTGCCGCGAGCGGGTAGAACGCGGCGAATCGCTACCGGTGGAACTGCGCGCAACGGCCTTCGTCAATTTGCCAGTTTCGGCGACAGAAGATCGCGTGGTTGGAACGTTGGACATCGAACGCGCCATTCAGAAAGGCGAACGGCACTTTGAAGCGGGAGTCTTGGCGGCTGCAAACCGCGGCTTGCTTTACATCGATGAAGTGAACTTGCTCGATGACCATGTAGTCGATGTTTTGCTCGATTCGGCAGCCATGGGCATGAACATCGTCGAGCGGGAGGGCATCTCGTTTACGCATCCGGCGCGCTTTATTCTGGTTGGTACGATGAATCCGGAAGAGGGAGACCTACGGCCGCAGTTGTTAGACCGCTTTGCGCTCTCTGTGGAAATCCATGGCATCCGTGATCCCCGCGAACGGGTGCTGATTATGGAGCGTAACTTAGAATTCGAGTCCGACCCAGAAGCCTTTCGTCAGAAGTGGCTGCCCAAGGAAAAAGAACTTTCGGAGCAAATCGAACTCGCCCGCATGCTGGTCGATCAAGTGCGCTATAGTCAGCGCGATTTGCTGGCAATTGCTGCCCTTTCGGCCTCGCTCAATGTGGATGGACACCGCAGCGATTTGGTGATCCTGAAGACCGCTCGCGCCCATGCTGCCTTTGAAGGACGCAAACACATCACCGACCGCGATATCGCTTTGGCGGCTGAGCTTGCCCTGCCGCACCGCATTCGCCACGGCCCGTTTCACCAAACCGACATCAGCATGGAAGAATTTCAGGAGCGGATCGAACAATTAACCGGCGAAGGTGAACTGAGCGGCGAGCCTCAAGGTGAAATGGAAGAACAGGAGGCGGCTGAAGACCAAAAAAAAAAGCCGTGAGCGCGGAGGTTGTTGAAGAGGAAATTGAGCGCCGCCCCTCTCAGCCAACCCGCCAAAATGTCTTCGATAGCGGACGCGCCAACTGGTGGGAAGATGGCGAGCGCGTCAAAATAGGCTCCACCTTTACGCCGCGAAAAATTGACAACCCCCTCGACCGTCTTGCCCGAAAATTAGGCGGACGGCGTTCGCGCACCATCACCGATCGCAAGCGAGGACGTTATATCCAAGCTCGCCCTTCACCGGGCAAAGCGGAAGACCTCGCTTTCGATGCCACCCTGCGGGCGGCAGCACCTTTCCAAAAGCAACGCGCTGAACAGCGCAAAAAAGTCGCTTTTGCCATTCGTTCCAGCGATTATCAACGCAAAATTCGGGTCAAAAAAGCGGCCAATTTGGTCTTGTTCGTGGTGGATGCCTCGTGGTCGATGGCGGTGGCGGAACGGATGAGCGCCACTAAAGGTGCTATTCTCTCTTTGCTCACCGATGCCTACCAACGCCGTGACCGAGTTGGCTTGGTCGTGTTTCAAAAGGATCGGGCAACGCTGGTGCTACCCCCCACCAATTCGGTGCAACTTGCCCAACGTGCCTTAGCAGACATCCCCGTTGGCGGAAAAACGCCTCTCTCGGCAGGGTTGCTTCTGGCACATGAGGTCATCAAGCGCGAAAAAATTTCTCATCCGGATGTGATGCCGCTGATTATCTTACTCACCGATGGCGCCGGCAACGTTTCGATGGGCAGTTTGCCCCCGCAGGAGGAAGCCCATTTGATTGCCAATCAAATTGCCGAAGATAAAATTCGCTGTGTGGTAATTAACATGGAACATGCCGCTTTCGATCAAGGTTTGGCGCAAGCCTTGGCTGAGCACTTGCGTTCGCCGTGTTATACCCTCAGCGAGCTAAAAGCCGAGACACTCTATCAACGCGTGCGTCAGGAAATGTCCAATGTCTAGGTTAGTGGTGCGTCGTTGGGCGTTTACAGCGCAGCAGCAGGACAGCAGTGGCGAACAAGATGGCTGTCAACTGGAATTGCGTGCCGAGAACATGAAACCTCTTATCATTTTACCCCTAAGGAGCTTGCGATGAAATCTTTCTCTTCCCGTCTACTTAAGATTCCCGAATCGGCAATCAGCGAGATGAACGAGCTAGCTCGCTTGACGAAAGCGATCAACCTTGCCTCGGGTTATCCCGATTTTGATCCCCCTGAAGCCCTAATTGAGGCTGCTGTAGACGCTTTGCGCGGCGGTTATAACCAATACGCCACCACTTGCGGCGTGACCACCCTGCGCCGTGCCATTGCCAACAAGTTCTCGCGTTTTAGCGGGGTTGAAATTGATGGAGATGAAGAAGTTACCGTTACGGTTGGCGGCACAGAAGCAATGTTCCTTGTCCTAGCGACAATCTGCAATCCAGGCGATCGAGTGTTGATTTTCTCCCCATTCTATGAGAACTATGCAGTTGATCTGCACCTGCTGGACGCTCAAGCGGTCTATTTTAGCTTGCGACCTCCAGATTTCCAGATTGACCGCGCTGCCCTACGTAAAGAATTTGAGTGCGGTGTGCGGGCGATCATCGTTTGCAATCCGTCTAATCCCAGCGGTAAGGTTTTTACCGAAGAAGAACTCTTGACCATCGGCGAATTGGCGCAAGAGTTCGACGCTTATGTGATCACCGATGAGGTTTATGAACACATTGTCTTTCCTCCCCATCGGCACGTGTACGCTGCGGCTTTGCCGGGTATGTTCGACCGCACGATTACCTGTGGCTCGCTCTCTAAGACGTATGCGATCACCGGTTGGCGTTTGGGTACGATTATTGCCAACGACGAGATCACCGCAAAAGTGCGCATTCTGCATGATTATGTGACCTTAGGGGCCGCGGCGCCTTTGCAACGCGCCGCCATCACGGCGCTCAATTTCCCCGATGAGTATTACCACGACCTCACCCGCCAGTATAGCGAGATGCGCGACATTTTCTTGGGATATTTGGATCAGAGTAGTATCGGTTATATCCCACCTCAAGGCACTTATTTTGTGTTGGCGGATATTTCTCCCTTCGGGTTCGAGGATGATTGGGCGTTTTGCCGTTGGCTGGCGAAGGAGATCGGCGTGGCAGCGGTGCCCGGTTCGAGCTTTTTTGCCGAACCCATTCGCCACCTGATCCGGCTCAACTTTGCCAAACGCCCTGAGACCTTACATCAGGCCGGCCAACGCCTGCTGCGCATCAAAGAAAAGCTATAAGCTTTTTGCCTCTTAAAAAGCGCATCGTCCAAAGAGGAGACTCTGTCCGGTGAGAGCTGTGCAGATTGGGCGTTTTTGGGGGCGGGTGTTCACTTTTTTTGTCCTTCTTGGTTTGTGGTCGGCTTGCACCCCTGAGCCAACCGAACCTGCTCCAACTGAGAGCCTCCAGTTAACCCCGCCGACCCCCATCCTCCCCACTTCCACCCCAATCACGGCGGAACAAACGATCCCGCCTGTATCAACTCCGACAGCGAGTGCTTTGGATTCGAGCATCCCTCATTACCGCTTAGAAGCTGAGCTGGATTACGCACGCCATTTCCTCAAGGTGGATCAGACTATCACCCTGCTCAACCCGGCTTCGCAACCTATAGAGGAATTGGTCTTGGTGGTCGAACCGAACCGCTATGCAGGCACCTTCGCCCTAAAGAGCTTATCGGTTGACGATCAAGACGTAGGTGGAAAATGGGAATGGGCGGCGATCAATCAACTCCGCTTAGTCCTGCCGCGCGCTTGGCAAACGGGCGAAACCCTAGAGGTGCGCCTCAATTACGAATTAAATCTTCCTTCCCCTCAGCCCAACCCTGCTACGCGGCCGGTACCGTTTGGCTGGACGCCCTTGCAGACCAATCTGGTGGACTGGTATCCCTTCGTTCCACCTTATCGGGAAGGTAGCGGCTGGTTGGCTCACCTGCCGGGGTATTTCGGGGAACATCTGGTCTCGGAAGTTGCCGATTACGAAGTCGTGATTCGCATCAAAGACCCGGTAACCGTGCGCACCACCGCCTTATCCGATCCGACTGGCGAGGCCTCGCCAGGTGAATTGACGCTTGCCGCCAGCGCCTTAGCAGTGGAAAGAGATGGGCAATTTCATTTTAGCCTTCAGAAAGGACGCTCATTCGCCTGGTCGGTCAGTCATCTTTACACGGTGACGGCCGGACAGGTTGGCGAGGTGATGGTGTATGGCTATGCTTTCCCTGCCCATCGCGTCGCGGCTGAAGCCGCGCTGACAACCACTGCTCAAGCCGTGGAGTTATTTCAACGCTTGTTTGGTGCCTATCCCCACCCTGCGTTGAGCGTGGTCGAGGCGGATTTTTTGGATGGCATGGAGTATGATGGATTGGTGTTCCTGAGCAAAGGGTTTTACAATCTCTATCAGGGGACGGCTACCGAGTATTTGGTAGCGATTGCTGCCCATGAAGCAGCTCACCAGTGGTGGTATGCGCTGATAGGTAACGATCAAGCCCTTGAACCGTGGCTGGATGAAGCCCTGTGTACCTATAGCGAGCGAATATTTTACGAGAACCTCGCTCCCGAAGCGCTGCCTTGGTGGTGGACGTATCGCATCGACTTTTACCAGCCCAGCGGCTGGATTAACGGCAGCATCTATGATTACACCGCTTTTCCCAACGCCTATGAGGCCTACCGTAATGCGGTGTATTTGAACGGAGCAAAATTTTTCGAAGCCTTACGCCAAAGCATGGGCGACCAAGCCTTCTTCGATTTCCTGCGCCTTTACGCCAAAACCTATCGCCACAAAATTGCCACCACCGAAGGCTTCATGCAACTGCTTGAGTCGGTTGGCTTACCAGACCTTGAGCCCATCCTACAACAGTATTTTCGCTAGACAGCTTATTCAAAAATTGCAAAAAATTCGCCAATTTCATAAAAATATTTGATAAAACACTTGAAATTTATAATATTTTAGTATATAATAGGGGGTAGGGTAGCAATATCTTATGAGTGATTTCCAAGAGCTAGATTCTATTGATCACCATATCATCCAACGATTGCGTCAAGATGGGCGTACCCCGTTTACCCAAATTGCGCAAGAACTAAATGTTTCTTCCGGCATGATTCGGATGCGCTACAACCGTCTGGTTGAGCGGGGCTATTTGCAAATTGTGGCGGTCACCAATCCTCTAAACATAGGGTATAACGCAGTAGCTTTGATCGGTATTCGGGTAGATGGCAAGAAATTGGTTGAGGTAGCTGAGGCCATTGCCCAACTAGAAGAGGTTGATTACCTGATCATAACAAGCGGGCGGTTCGATTTATTCGCAGAAGTAATCTGCCGCGATCACGATGAATTGTTCCATTTCCTGTCCGAAAAGTTATACCAGATTGACGGGGTCAAAGAGAGTGAAACTTTCATGCACCTAAAGATCGTCAAGGAAATCTATATCTAAATGAGTTGAATCATCTAAACGATTTGGGAGGGGTGCCCATGTCCGAGATCAGTCAGAAGGCTTTACAAATTCAAGCTGAGCGCAAGAAGCTCAAGCGCGAATTAACCGTCTTGCCTTTGTTTGGCTTGTTGTATTTCACCGTCTGCGGCGGCGCGTTCGGCACCGAACCGATTATTGGTCTGTCTGGTCCCGGCATGGCTTTGATTTTGCTTGCTGTTACCCCCCTTATTTTTAGTATTCCCAGTATGCTCATGGTGCGCGAAATGACCTCGATGATGCCTGCCGAAGGGGGGTTTTACCATTGGGTCAAACAGGCATTTGGGCCCTTACCGGGCTTTATCGTGGCATGGATGAATCTGCTCACCTCTTGGTTGGATGTTTCGATCTATCCGGTTCTGGCGGTTTACTATTTGGGGTATTTCTTTCCCGTTTTGCGCACCGGTACCTCGTTTGGGGATATTGAAGTCTCTGGAAAGATCCTTTCGTGGTTTGTCGCTTTGATGATTATCTGGCTTGTCACGGTCATGCAAATCCGCGGCGCTCGTTTGACGGGCTTAACGGCGAATTGGATGGGGTTATTCATGATGATCCCTCTCTTGATCATGTCTTTCTTTGGCATTGTCAACTGGATGCGCAGCGGCGTAACCCTTTCTCTTCCTCTGCTCCCGCAGGGCGAAACAGTTTGGGGCGCTTTGAGTGTTGGGTTATTTGTGGCAATGTGGAATTATATGGGCTGGGAATTGCCGAGTTCTGCTGGGGGTGAAATTGTCAATCCGCGCCGTACTTATCCGATTGCTATGGCTTTAACCCTAGTGGCGACCATTTTCACTTATACGCTGCCGGTCTCGGCTGGTCTATTTGGCGGTGGAGGGGATGACGGGCGTTATCAATTATGGGGGATTGAGGAGAACGAATTGGGGGAGGGAATCGGCCCGGCGTTGGAAGCGTATGGCGTTACCGCTGAACAGTTAGAAGAGTGGGAGGTGGATGGGACGCGCTCGATGGGATGGCAATTCCCAGAGATTGCTCAAGCCATTGGGCAGAAGTTCAATCCGAACAACCTAAACTTGGCTAAATTTTTAGGAATCATTGTCACCTTCTCGGCCGTCCTGAGCATGACTGGCTTGTTTGTCGGCAACAGTCTAGGGGCCGGGAGATTGCCGTATGCTTTGGCAGAGGATGGCATGATGCCTCTATGGCTGGTCAGGACGCACCCCAAATACGGCACCCCTTGGATCGCAATTCTGATTGCAGGGATATTGTTTAGCATATTTTCCTTAGGCACCTTTGCTTTCTTGGTTGTAATTGATGTTTTCATGGACGCTGTAGCTTTGCTGGTTCAGTTCGCTGCGCTCTGGAAATTGCGTTTCAGCCGCCCGGATCTGCCGCGTCAAAAAGTGCCCGGCGGATGGGCTGGGCTGTTTTTGATAACTCTCGGGCCGCTTTTCATCATTTCTCTAGCTATCGTCAGTCAGATTATCGAGGAGGGATGGCAATCATTGGGCTTGGCCATCCTGATGATCCTTTTGGGAGTGGTTCTCTATTTTCCTCTGAGGAAGTGGGTCAAACCGGGTGTGCCTGATGTTGATCCCTTCACAGCAGACGAGGACGAGGAAGACTAACACCGATATTGCAGGCTTGGGACGCATTGCGTGTCCTCATAAATTTAATTCAAGGAGTTTGATCAATGAAAGTCATGCTAGTTGGAGTTGGCGGGGTAGGCGAAGCCATTGCGCTTGTAGCAAACGGGCGACCTTGGTTGAAGGGCATGATATTGGCCGATTATAATCGAGAGCGAGCGATGGAAGTGTACGAAAAACTTGGTAAGCCATCCTCGTTTGTGGTCGAACAAGTCGATGCCTCGCAGGTTAACGAAGTGGCTCAAATGGCTAGACATTATGGTGCCGATTTGATCCTCAACGCTGCGAGTTGTGAGTTTAGCGATCAATTGTTCGATGCAGCTTACCAAGCCGGTTGTAATTATATGGACATGGCAATGAGTGGCGTTGGGGCGGAGATGGGAAAATATCAATTCGACCGGGCTGCCCTTTGGGAGCAAAAGGGCTTACTGGCGATCACCGGTATGGGGATGGACCCTGGCGTTTCAGATGTGTTTGCCAAATACTGTGAGAAACATTTCTTCGATGAAATCGATGAAATCGGCATTCGCGATGGGGCGGACTTGGAAGTGCAAGGATATGAATTTGCTCCGACCTTCTCCATCTACGATGCGCTGGAAGAATGCACCGACCCGGCGCTGGTATGGGAAAAGGACAAGGGCTGGTATGCGGTGCAGCCATTCTCGGACCCCGAGACTTTCCATTTCCCGGAAGGGATTGGTCCGCTAGAAGTGGTCAACGTGGAGCACGAAGAAGTCGTGTTAATTCCGCGCTGGGTCAAATGCAAGAAAGTGACCTTCAAATACGGCTTAGGGGATAAATTTATCAACGCTGTTCGGGTACTTAAAATGATAGGATTGCATTCTCGTGAACCCATCGAGGTTAAGGGGGTCAAGGTGGTACCCGCCGATGTAGTAGCTGCTCTTCTGCCTGACCCGGCAAAACTTGGGCCTTTGATGAGTGGTAAGACCTGTGTTGGCACTTGGGTGCGAGGTTGGAAAAATGGGCGTCCACGAGAAATATATCTCTATCAATCCACAGACAATCAGGACACGATGAGTAAATATGGCGTGCAAGCGGTCTCTTGGCAGACTGCTGTTGGTCCAGTTATTACGCTGGAGCTGCTCGCCAAGGGCATCTGGCAAGGCAAGGGCGTATTTGGGCCGGAAGCCTTTGACCCCGACCCATTCCTCGACCTAATGCCCAAGTACGATTTCCCATACGGGATCGTGGAGATGCGTGCTTGATGGTTGCGAGGTATGATGGATGGATTTCCAACCCAAGATTGCATGGTTCAGTTGTGAGGTGCTTGATTACCGTTTCGCATTGGTAAGCTCTTCAAAAAGATAAATCACACTCCGCACGCCGTTGCGGAACTGGGAAAGCGAAAAGCTTTCGTCAGTACTGTGTGCCTTGTCTTGGGGTAACCCAAAGCCGGTCAGCAAGATATGGGGATGCACGGTTTCTTGCAGAAGGTTCAATATCGGGATCGATCCCCCACCGCGCACAAAGCGCGGCGGGGCGCCGAAACCGCGCTGTATGGCGCGTTGCCCGGCAGCGATGATCGGTGCGTCCACATCCACGGTGGCTGGATGTGCCTTACCCCAGACGCTGGTTTCCATCGTCACAGTGGGTGGAAGCTGTTGACTCAGGTAATCAATCACCAAGTTTGCAATTTGCAGTGGGTCTTGATCGGGCACTAGCCGAAAGCTAAGTTTTGCCGTAACGCTGGCCGGAATAACGGTTTTCACACCTTCTCCACAATAGCCACCGCAGATTCCATGCACCTCGAAGGTTGGCCGGACGCTGATGCGCGCTTTAATCGGATAACCTTCTTCTCCCGCAAGAGCCGGTGCTCCAGTAATTGCCAAGCCCATTTCTTCGGTAATGGGAATGTCTTCTAAGAATGCGCTTTCGCGCTCGCTCAATGGGCGAACAGCATCATAAAAGCCGGGCACTAGAACACGGCGTGTTTTGCCATCTTGTATCGAAGCCAGGAGGCGCACAAGGACATTTGAGGGGTTTTCTACACCTCCGCCGTAGGTGCCAGAGTGCAATTCATGGCTTGGACCTTTCAGTTTCACTTCGAGGGTGCAGTTGCCACGAGTGCCATACATGATGAGAGGCACTAGGGGGTGTAAGGCGTCCATGTCAGCAATAAGAATGCCATCACAGCGCAGTAGGGTCAGGTTTTCTCGTAGGAACGGGGCTAAGTGCGAGCTCAGCGCTTCTTCTTCACCTTCGAGCAGGATTTTGAGATTCAAGGGACTGCTGCTCGTACCTTTGAGATAGGCTTCGATAGCGCACAGAATCGCCCAAAACTGTCCTTTATTGTCGCTGGAGCCGCGTCCAAACAATCGTTCACCAACCACTACCGCTTCAAAGGGCGGATGGCTCCATTGCTCAAGTTCTCCGGTGGGTACGACATCGTAATGACCATATACCAATAAAGTGGGGGCATTTTTGTCTGCCCCCTTCCATTCGGCGTAGATTAGTGGCGGCGCATCGTCAAGCTCAATGACCTCTACCTGCTGCATCCCGATTTGTTCTATTTCCTTCCTCAACCAATTCGCGCATCGAGCGAAGTCTGCTTGACGTTTTGTGTATTCAGCAGAGACGGTGGGGAAACTGACGAGCTGAGCTAATTTCTCGATAGCTTGGGATGCATGGGTTTCAAAGTATTCAATAGCAAGGTTAGAAGAAGAAATGGTCATCTTTTTTGTCTCCTCAAGCGTGAACCGCCTCACCCGTTTTGGCTGCTTCACGTCCCAAAGGATACTTCAGCAACCACCAACTGCTCAGTAAAATTGATAGGATTGGCGTGATACCAATCAAGAAGCGAATCCCCCAAACAGCACTAGCACTCTGCTCTGCAGCACCCGCTACGTAGCCTGTTATGGAAAAGACCGTTGCGAAGAAAACTCCTTGCAATGAGAAAGCTGCCTTGACAATGCCACCATTCATTCCGAAGAAAATCCCCTCGCGTCGCAAGCCATGTTTGCGGGCGTCGTCGTCAATGATTTCTGACAACATCGGGAGAGGAAGAATCATATAACCAGCCAGTCCGGGAGCAACTAAAGTCGTGCCTAATAGTCCACTATAGAAATTGGTGGCAAAGGTCATGACGAATAAACCTGGCACAAAAACCGCGTTTGCCAGTAACCAAGACTTGCGATAACCTAACTTGGGGACAATTTTTTGCCAGACCAACAGCAGAGGAATACATAGAATAAAAGCCGTCCCTAATAAGAGCGCTTCTTGATCGCCGGCTCCTAAGGTCACGCCGAAGACTTGACTTTTCCCTTGAATGCCTAAGGCATATTTACGCCAGAAAGGCAAGGTTGCCCCTAAGATCAAGAAGACATATTCCTTCATTAGGTTGAAGCCAACAAAGTAACGAAAAGCTTGGCTGCCCAGAACGATTCTTAGCGAGTCAATGATCCCAGGAATGACCTCATCTTCAGGAACAGGGTTTTCACGCACGTAGATCACGGTGACCAGATAGCCGATGGCGATCAAGGCGCCGATAATCGCTCCCATCCAGACAAACCCAACCGTCTCTGAAAGGATCGGGGCGGCGATGTAAGATAATAGCAAGCCTATCACAGCTAGGGCTTCTCGCCAAGTGGAGAGGTCGACGCGGTCTTTGATGGTCGGGGCAACGTGGGGGAAGAGGGAATTGTAGGCGATGATGGTGATCGTGTAGAGCGTGTCGAAGATGAAAAGCAACATGAAGAAATAAGCTGCCATCACCCACGGATTGTGGGTGGGAGGTGTCCAAAGGAAGAAAAAAGATAATCCCAACGGAATGGCACCAAACAGAATATACGGTACGCGCCGTCCCATCGGTGTGCGGGTGCGGTCAGAGACCTGTCCCATCAAGGGATCGTTGATCATATTCCAAATGCCATACAATGTCCAAACGGTGCCGGCAATGGCAGGATTGAGACCGAGAACGTCGATATAAAAGAACTGAACACGATTGCCTAGAACTTGATAAGCAACGGTGTTGGCAAAGTTGCCGAATGAAAAGGTGAAAAATTTCAATTTACGGTTCATGGCTGTTCCTCCATTATTGGTAGAGTTGATTAAAAAACTCGACTAAGAACTGGGATTGCACCTCATCTGGCATGGCTTCTAGAAGGGTATTGACCAGAGCCATCTCCTTGGGCAAATTGCCATCCAGCATCCCGACCATGTTGGCTGCTTTTTGGAACAATAGGGGGTCTTGATGAGCGAGGATTTGGTGTAATTCGGCAATTAGGGGTTCCGTGTTTAAGGGTGGTTTGATCCGCACCTCCTCCACGCTCTGGCGTAAGGCTTGTAAGAATTCATCAACTCGTTTGATGTTCCCGTAGTTGACTGAGATGTGAATATTGCGTGGCGCATTTGGCTTGGCGAATTGAGGTTGTACCGTCCAACCCTTTTGAGCCATGGCGTCAACCACTTGGAACAGGTTAATCCGCTCAGATGTAAAGGCGAACAAGCACATGTCAGGCTTTCCCATAACCTGTAGTCCTTCGATTGCCTGGACGCCGGCGATCATGCGGGCAGTGGCTTCTTGAACGGCTTGGACGATGTGGCGGTAACCCTCTTGTCCGAGGTAATTCAGCACAGCCCAGGCACCTGCGGCGGGTCCGCCGCTCTTGGTGCTCAGGATGGTGGGATTAATCAGCGTGTAGCAGGTTGTTCGAGTGGAAGTGAAGATTTGAAAGCGGCGCAGTTGGGGATTGCGATACATGACCACCGAAGCCTGTTTCGGACAATAGCCGAATTTGTGCAAGTCGGTCGAGATGGACGTTACGCCGGGTACTGTCCAATCGAAAGCAGGAACTTCATAGCCTAGCTGGCGCATGAAGGAGAGGTGAATTCCACCGACACAAGCATCGACGTGACAAAGGAGGTCGTGTTCCATTGCCAAAGCGGCAATGTCCGCGATTGGATCAACGACACCTTGTGAATAAGCTGGGGCTGAGCCAACCAGCAGGATGGTATTGGGGGTAATCGCTTTGCGCATTGCCTCCACATCAGCTCGGAAGGTGAGTGGATCAAAGGGTGTCATCACCACTTTGATGCCGAAGTACTGGGCAGCTTTGTGGAAAGCATGGTGAGCAGTTTGACAGATCACCATCTCGGGTTCTTTAATCTGGGGTTTGTGATGTCGAGCATAATCGCGGGCTGTTTTGACTGCCAACAAGATGCTTTCGGTGCCGCCAGTGGTCAAATTCCCAACGACTTGATCATCCCCCCGCAGCAGATTGATGATCATGCGAACGACATCGTTTTCTAGCTTCAAAACGCTGGGGAAGGCGGTAGGGTCTAAACCGTTCTCGACCAAATAGGTCATATAGGCTTGCCGTCCGATCTCCATGGCAGCCTCGCCTGGATCGTAAACGTAAGCATACATCCGTCCATCTTTCCAGTCCATGTCAGATTTTTTGACCAAATTTAGGAATTCAAAGATTTGCTCAGGGGATAAACCTTTTTCGGGTATGTGCATGGGTAGATCTCCTATTTCAAGTTTTTTGGGATGGGTAGAACGCATGAATGAGATAGACTGCCTCAATGGACTAATCAGGTTTTGCATCGTTCGATAGGCGACCCTCCAATCAAATTGTCGATGACCTTTTTAGGGGACGAAGGGACGAACAAGGTCATCAGGGGAGTATCATCGTTGAATTTACAAGAAAGCTTTCCCGTGACCACGATAAGTTGGTACCCAATCGACAACCTCTTTGCCTCGCAGAGCTTGTCGATAGCGCATATAAAGGGAAAGCGAGTCCATACTTACTGGATGGGTACTTCTGTCTGAAAGCTCAATAAATCAGCATAAATCTGATGGACGAATTGGCGAAATTGGGCGACTTGTTGGGCGTCCGATGGTTTTTCGAAGCGGGCTTGATACGTCAGTTGACCAAAGCCGATATACCCGTAATGCAACCAACTGAAGCTGTGGACGATCATGGCGAGGTTAGAAAAGCGTGGCTTGATCACCCCTGCGGCTTGGGCTTTGGCAAGGATTTCTTCAACCCATTGGTAGAGAGGGGCGGAGTAGGCGATTTCAATGTCTTCGGTTTGTTCGGGCTTTTCCAGCCATCGTCGAGTCCATAAACGCACAATATCTGGATTGCCGAGGCTGCGATCGATCAAGGCGTCCATTAGGCGAAAGAGCAAGTCACGGAAAGCAATCGGATTTTGAATTGTGCTATCGTCCGCTTGGTTAAGGAAAGAGCGGATCAGCTCTTCTTCTTCCTGAAATTGGCGTTGAAAGACGCGTCGATAGAGTTCATCTTTGCTCTCAAAATGGTAATACAGTGTAGCTACGCTAATGCCAACTTGTTTGGCGATGTCACGGATACTGGTGCCATAATAGCCGTAGCGGGCGAAGTAGGTGGTTGCAATATCTAAGATTGTTTCAGCGGTGTGGGCAGGCAGAGGTGGTGAAAAAGTGCTTTCAGTCATCTCTATCGAACGTTCGTTAGATATTCATAGTATAGCGGAAAAATAGATTAAGTCAATAGGTCGCGTTCTATCACAGCAATTCCAAATCTGAATCTATCTAAGGGGGAACGGAGGTGATTTCCAGCCCTTCTTCCATGAAGCGGAATAAGTCGTCCCACGAATCAAAGAC
>FWPV01007743.1_pt1 | contig 19287 bp, 17 predicted proteins | sample 2228371 | NCBI WGS metagenome assembly FWPV01 (sample SAMEA103939776, study PRJEB20133) | metagenome
GAGCGCGACGCTCCGCTACGAGCTGGTGGTGGCCCTGGGGACGTGGTGCGGCGACTCCCGGGAGCAGATCCCGAGGCTGCAGGCGGTCCTGGCGGCGCTCGGGGAGAGGTCGCCGTTCGCCGCGGTGCGCCTGCTCGGGCTCGATCCGGTCGCCGTCCACGGGCTGCTGGCCACGCTGCCCGCCCTGCCCGAGGTGGCCGCAACGGCGGTGGACGACGCCCGGAGGCCGCTCACGGCGCTGCCCGGCCCGACCGCCACCCTCGTCGACATCGCCGCCGAGCACCACCGCACGAAGGAGACCCGACTGTTTGCATCCTGACCACGAACCCGGGCGGGGCCCGCACGGCCACGCCGACCACACCCACGGACCCGGCGCCGTCCCGGCGACGACCACCAGCCGCGCCGGTCGGGCGTTGCGCATCGGGGTGGGCGGCCCGGTCGGCAGCGGCAAGACCGCGCTGATCGCATGCCTGTGCCGGGCGCTCGGCGGCGAGCTGCGCCTCGGCGTGGTCACCAACGACATCTACACCACCGAGGACGCCGACTTCCTCCGGCGCCACGGCGTGCTCCCCGACGGGCGCATCCGGGCGGTGGAGACCGGCTGCTGCCCGCACACCGCCATCCGTGACGACATCGCCGCCAACCTCGATGCCGTCGAGGCCCTCGAAGCCGAGGAGGGGCCGCTCGACCTCGTGCTCGTCGAGAGCGGAGGCGACAACCTGACCGCCATCTTCTCGGGCGCGCTCGTCGACCACCAGATCTTCGTGGTCGACGTCGCCGGTGGCGACAAGGTGCCCCGCAAGGGAGGTCCGGGGGTCACCCGGGCCGATCTGCTGGTGATCAACAAGGTCGACCTGGCCCCGATGGTCGGTGCCGACCTCTCGGTGATGGAGGGCGACGCCCGACGCATCCGCGGGTCGTTGCCGGTGGTGGCCCTGTCGCTGCGGGACGATCCCGGCGCCGGACCGGTGGTGGCGTGGATTCGCACGCTGCTCGGCTGACGCGGTGAGAGCGGTCGGCGGTGTGGCCGTGGCCGGCGGCCGGGTGGTCCGCCTGCGCAGCGAGCCGCCGATCGTGCTGCGGGCCACCGCCGACGGTGAGGTATGGATGGTGGGCGGTGCCGGCGGCCCGCTCGGCGGTGACGAGCTCGACCTGCACATCGAGGTGGGCGACGGGGACCGGCTGCACGTGCGGTCGACCGGCGCGCAGCTCGTGCAGCCCGGCCCCCGCCCCGGCCCCAGCTCGGCGCGAACCTCCGTGCGGGTCGGCGTCGGCGGGCGGCTGCGGTGGGAGCCCCGACCGACCGTGCTGGTGCGGGGTTGCGAGCACCACACCACGACGGTCGTCGACCTCGCCGACGGGGCGTCACTGTGGTGGCGGGAGGAGCTCGTGCTCGGCCGGTTCGGCGAAGCGCCCGGCTCGCTCGCGTCGGTGACCCGGGTCGAGCTCGACGGCGCGCCGCTGGTGCACCACGAACTGTCGCTGCACCCGGCCGCGGTCGGTGATGCGAGAGCCGTGGTCACGGTGATCGTGGCCGGCCCCGGCATGGAGGGGCAGGCGGCCGTCGCCGACGGCACGGCCGCCGTGCTCCCGGCCGACGGCCCGGCGGTGCTGGTGACCGCGCTCGGAACCGACCACGCCTCCGCCTGCGCTGCGGCCGACCGTCTGCTCGCCCGGGTCAGCTGGCCGGGCGGTGCTGCGGCGGGGTGATGCCCCCCTGGGGGCTCTGCGCCTGGTACCGGAGCGCCGCACCCGGCAGGCTGGTGCGATGCAAACCGACGACCACCCGCAGCGCCGCACCTCCCGCCCCCAGCCGACCGGCCGCGCCGAGCTTGCACGCCACGGCCTGTTCGGCTTCCTCATGGGCTGCGCCGACACCGTCCCGGGGGTCTCCGGTGGCACCGTCGCGTTCGTGTGCGGAATCTACGAGCGACTCATCGATGCTATCCGCCACGGCTCCCACTTGGCGTCCCGGCTGGTGCGTGGTGACGTGCGGGGCACCCGCGCCGGCCTGCGGGAGGTGGACTGGCGGCTCCTGGTCCCCCTGGTGGTGGGGATCGGCGCCGCGGTGGCGTTGCTCGCGTCGGCCATCGAGCGTCTGCTCGAGGACCACCCCGAGTCGCTGGCCGGCCTGTTCCTCGGGTTCGTGGTCGGGTCGGTGTTCGTGTCGTGGCGGCTGCTCAAGGTCCGTCCGAGCGCCACGGTGTACGCCATCGCCGCAACCGGCGCCGCGGTCACCTTCGTGGTGCTCGGCCTCCGGGAGAGCACCACCGCGCAAGCCGGTGACCCGAGCGCACCGCTGTGGGCCTACCCGGCGGCGGCGATGATCGCGATCTGCGCCATGATCCTGCCCGGGATCTCAGGGTCGTTCCTGCTGGTGCTGATGGGCATGTACGACGATGTGCTCGGCGCCGTGAACCAGCGTGACATCCCCGCCCTCGTGCTGTTCGCCGCCGGCGCCGTGATCGGCCTCGCCCTGTTCGCCAGGGTGCTCGGCTGGCTGATCGAGCACCACCACGACCGGGTTGTCGCGGCCATGATCGGCCTGATGCTCGGGTCGGTGCGGGTGCTGTGGCCGTGGCCGGACGGGGTGTCGAGCTCGGTGCTGGGGGCCCCGGGTGGCACCGTCGTCGTGCCGATCGTCCTCGCCGTCGTCGGGCTTGCCGTGGTCGTGGTCGTCGGCCGCCTCGGGCTCGTCTACGAAGAGCAGCCCCCCGCCCACCGGACCTGACCCCGGCGGCCTGCGGACGGAAGGAGCGGACGGGCGATGAAGGCGCTCGCGGTGGTCCTCAGCTCGTTCACCGCGACCCTGCGCGCCCGCAACGCCAAGCTGCTCGGGACGTTGCTCGCCGTGTTCGTCGTGCTCGTCGCGGTGTTCAGCACCGTGTTCCACGTGCTCATGGAGCGCGAAGGCCAGCGTCACAGCTGGCCGACCTCGGTGTACTGGACGCTGGTCACCATGACCACCCTCGGGTTCGGCGACATCACCTTCACCTCCGACGCCGGCCGGCTGTTCTCGGTGGTCGTCGTGCTGTTAAACACCATGTTCCTGCTCGTGCTGCTGCCGTTCACGTTCATCCAGTTCGTGTTCGTGCCGTGGATGGCGGCCCGCGAAGCGGCCCGCGCCCCCCGGGAAGTCAGCCCCGAGCTGCGCGGCCACCTCGTGCTCACCGCCCTCGGGCCCATCGAGGATGCCCTGATCCGCCGGGCCGAGCAGGCCGGCGTGCCCTACGTGCTGCTCGCCGGCGACCGCGACGAGGCGGTCCGCTTGTACGACGCCGGGTACCGGGTCGTCGTCGGCAGCCTGGACGACCCGGCCGCCTACCGGGCAGCAGGAGTGGAGCGCGCCGCACTGGTGGCCGCCACCCGCACCGACCCGACCAACGTGAACATCACCTTCACCGTGCGGGAGCTGTGTCCGGACGTGCCCATCGTCGCCACCGCATCCCGGTCGGCGTCGCAGGACATCCTCGAACTCGCCGGCGCCCCCGAGGTCCTGCACCTCGGTGACCTGACCGGCGAGGCGATGGCCGACCGGGCGCTCGCCCCTGACGGCCGCAGCCATGTGATCGGCGCGTTCGCCGGGTTGCTCATCGCCGAGGCCCGGGCGGCGGGCACGCCGCTGGTCGGCTGCACGCTGGCCGAGGTCGGGCTGCGCGCCCGGTTCGGGGTGGGGATCATCGGGGTGTGGGACCACGGGCGGTTCGAGATCGCCGGTCCCGCCACCCGGCTGCAGGAAAGCTCCGTGCTCATCCTGGCCGCCACCCGCGAGCAGCTCGAGGCCTACGACCGTGCCTTCGAGCGGGGCGAGGCCGGGCTGGATGCCGCCGTCATCGTCGGAGGCGGCAGGGTCGGGCGGGCGGCCGGCCGGCGCTTCGCCGCCAACGGCACCCGCTACCGCATCGTCGAGGCCCGGGAGGACCGCATCCGCGACCTGGCCACCTACGTGCTCGGCGACGCCGCCGATCTGGAGGTACTCGAGGCCGCCGGGATCCGCACCGCGTCGGGGGTGCTGCTCACCACCCACGACGACGACGTGAACACCTACCTCACGATCTACTGCCGGCGGTTGCGTCCCGACGTCCGCATCGTCGCCCGGGCGAACCTCGACCGGAACGTGTCCACCCTCTACCGGGCCGGTGCCGACGACGTGCTGTCCTACGCCTCCATCGGCGCGACCGCGATCTGGAACCACTTCCGGCGCGGGGACACGCTGGTGGTGGCCGACGGGCTGAGCGTGGTCCGCGAACCGGTGCCACCAGCGCTGGTCGGCCGCACGATCGCCGCCAGCGGGATCCGCCGCACCACCGGCTGCAACATCGTCGCCCTCGCCCGGGGTGACGAGGTGGTCGGCAACCCGGCGTCGGAGTCGGTGCTCGAGCGAGACATGGAGCTGGTGCTGATCGCCGACGAAACGGCCCTCGCCCGCTTCGCCGAGCGGTACCACGGCCGGCGGCGGCGACGGGCACCCGAGCCGCCGTCGCGGCCGGCCCCGCCGATGATGCCCATGCCCACCCCCTGATGCCCCAATCGGGGCCGCGTCAGGGCACGAGGACGATCTTGCCCGCGGCCCGGCGCTCGAGCAGCTCGGTCAGCACGGCGCGCGCCTCGGCCAGCGGCCGCTGCGTCGGGGTGACCGGATGCAGCTCACCGCGGGCGATGGCGGCGATGATCTCGCCGATCATCGCCCGGTTCTCCTCCATGTGCCTCGGCACCCAACCGCCCCACTCCACGCCGATCACCGTGCGGTTGTTGAGCAGCACCAGGTTGAGCGGCACCTTGGCGATGCCTCCGGGGAAGCCGATCACCAGGAAGCGTCCGTCGAAGCGCAGCGCCCGCAGTGCCGGCTCCGACACCGGCCCGCCGGCGACGTCGTAGACCACGTCGACGCCGGTCCCGCCGGTGAGTTCCCGGGCACGCACCTTCACGTCCTCGGTGAGCGGGTCGATGGCCGCTTCTGCGCCCATGCCCAGTGCCAGGGCCCGCTTCTCGTCGGTGGAGGCCACCGCGAGCACCCGGGCGCCGAGGAACCGGGCCACGTCGATGGCGGCGAGCCCGACGCCGCCACCGGCACCGGTGACCAGCACCACCTCGCCCGGTCGCACCGTGGTACGCCTGGTCAGTGCGAACCACGCCGTGCCGTAGACCTGCAGGAACGATGCGCCCACGGCCAGGTCGATGCTGTCGGGCAGGCGGAACAGCTGCTGGGGTAGCGCAAGCAGGTGATCGGTGAACGCGCCCCGGCCCACCGAGGCCAGCACCCGGTCGCCGACCTGCCACCCCTCGACCCCCTCGCCCACGGCGTCGATGACACCGGCGGCCTCACCGCCGGGCACGTACGGGGGTTGCGCAGCGAACTGGTACCGGCCGGCGGCCTGCAGGGCGTCGACGTAGCTCGCCCCGGCGGCCTTCACCGCGACCCGCACCTGACCCGGCCCGGGCTCGGGGGTGGGCCGCTCCTCGATGACGAAGTTGCCGTCGGTTCCGTACGCCGTACACACGATCGAACGCACCTGACCACGGTACCCGACCAGTGGCTGGGCGCCTGTCGGCCACTCGGGTTCACCTCGCCACGGTGATGTGCAATGGCGCAGCTGCCACCGGCACCGGAGGCGACTCGTTCCGGCCCGCGGCGACGGGCGGCCGGCGCGTATCCGGAAGGGGGTACCGCTCGATCAGCTCACCCGGCGGGCCGGGCCGTCCGAAGAACCAGCCCTGCCCGAACTCGACCCCGGCGGCGAACAGCGCCGCGGCATCGGCGCCGGTCTCAATGCCTTCTGCAACAACCCGGGCGCCGAGCCCGCGCGCGAAGTCGACCATGGCTCGAGCGAGCGCACCGAGGACGGGATCGGCGTCCACGCCGGCGACGATGCTCCGGTCCAGCTTGATGAGGTCGGGGGCGGTGATGACGATGTGGCGCAGGGACGAGAACCCGGCCCCGACGTCGTCGATCGCCAGCCGCACGCCTCGGTCGCGGTGGGGCGCCAAGGCTGCGGCGAGCGCATCGTAGTCGTCGACTGCGTCGTGCTCGGAGAGCTCGATCACCACCCGCTCCGGAGGGAAGGCCGCCAGGAGGTCGTGAATGCGCCCATCGAGCAACGCAGAAGGCGAGAGGTTGACCGACACATACCCTGGCACAGCCCGGAGATGGTCGAGCGCACGCTCGACCGACCGCAGCTCGAGCTCGAGGCCGAGCCCGACCTCGGCCGCTTCGTGGAAGACCACATCCGGGGTCTTGGACCACTCGGGCGGGAACCGGCTGAGGGCCTCGGCACCGACGCGTCGGCCGCTGCAGAGCTCGACGATGGGTTGCAGCACGACGGTGGGGCCGCGGCCAACCTCGAGTAGGGGCGCGATCCGGGCGCGGATCTCACCGACCCTGCGGCGCTCCCTCACCCCGGGTTCGATCACCGCAGCCGCAGCAGACGCGAGTACCTCCATGAGCGCGCGGTCCCGCTCGCACAGCTGCCGGTCGGCAGCGAAGCCGGCTGCGCAGAAGGTGCCGTACAGCTCACCGTCGCTCAGGCGGACCGGAACCGACACGTAGCTGCGGATTCGCGGGAACCGGGCCGCCGGCAATCGTTTTGCTTCGGGGAGCTTGGCCACGTTCGGAATGACCGGGGGGAGTTTGCCGTCGAGGATCGCCTGGCAGAACGACGTGTGCTGCGGCTGGGTCTGGCCGTCCCGGAAGAGCGGAATGGACGACTCGACCACCTCGAGATGCTGGGTGGTGCCGTCGAGGCGGCTGAGGAAGGTGAGGCTCAAGCCGAGGGACCGCTTCGCCACGCGCAGCAGCTCGGCGATCTGTTCTTCGACTGGGCCCCGGGTCGAGCGTGTCGATCTCACCAGGATCAGATCGGCACCTCAGCGCGCCGACTGAAACGGATCCCGATCGAGCGTCTCCCAGAGCGCATCGGGGATCGGCACCTGTGCGTCGGCCATGTCGGCGCGCACCTCGTCCGCGGACCGGGCGCCGACGAGCACGGACGTGACCGCCGGGTGGCGGAGCGCAAACTGCAGAGCTGCGGCCCGCAGGCTGATCCCGTGCCGTTCGCACGCCTCGCGCATCGACCGGGCCCGCGCCACCAGCTCGGGGGGAGCGGCCCGGTAGTCGTAGGTCGGGTGGTGATCGGGGTCCGCGAGCAGGCCGCTGTTGAACACCCCGCCGACGATGACGCCGACACCCCGTTCGAGGCACGCCGGGAACAGCCGGTCGGCGCCCGAGCGGTCGAGCAGGGTGTACCGGCCTGCCAGCAGCACGCAATCGAGATCGACGCGCTCGACGAGGCGCTCGAGCATCTGCCACTGGTTCATCCCACACCCCACGGCGCGGATCACCCCCTGGTCGCGCAGTTCGATCAGGGCCGGGAACGCGCCGGTCACCGCCTCGTGCTCGTGGTCGTCCGGATCGTGGACGTGCACCACGTCGAGCCGGTCGAGGCCGAGCCGGCCGAGGCTCTCCTCGATCGACCGCAGCGTGTCATCGCGGGAGAACGCCGGGACCGGTGCCAACGCCGGGACGTCGACGAACATCGATGCCCCCGGCCCGCCGGGCCGTTCCCGGAGCAGGCGGCCGACCTTCGTGGCCACCACGTACTCGTCCCGTGGCCGGCTGCGCAGCGCCCGCCCGAGCCGCTGCTCGGACAGCCCGTGGCCGTACAGCGGTGCCGTGTCGAAGAACCGGATGCCGGCCTGCCACGCGGCCTCGACGGTGGCCGCCGCGTCCTCCTCGGAGACCGGGGCGAACAGGTTGCCGAGCGGCGCGCAGCCCAGCCCGAGCCGGGTCACCTCCGGTCCGCGGACCCCGAGGGTCCTCACGCGGTCGCCGTCCGCTGCGGCACGACCCCCAACCCGCGGGCGATCTGATGGGTCACGGCGTGCAGTTCGGCCGCCAGCTGCCCGAGGTACTCCCTGGTCGCCCGCGGCTTGAGCAGCGTGATGCTGACGGCCAGCAGCGGGTCGGTCACCGATTGCCGCGGGATCGCCGCACCGACGCACACCACCCCCTCGATCACCTCCTCGCGGTCCAGCGCGTACCCGCGCCGCCGGATCAGTGCGAGCTCCCGTAGCAGACCCTCCTCGCTGGTGATCGAGTTCGGGGTCAGCCGTGGGAGCGTTCCTGCGGCGGCGACACGCCGGCGCACCTCCTGGTCGTCGAGTGTGGCCAGCATCGCCTTGCCGGTCGCCGTGCAGGTCGCCGGCAGCACCCGGCCGGGCGTCGACGCCAACCGGACCGGCTCCACGCCCTCCCGCTTCGCCAGGTACACGACGTCGATCCCCGCGCTCAGCATCGCGAGCTGCACCGTCTCGTTGCGGCCGACCTCCAGCAGGTCACAGCTCTCCTGGAACAGGCGGACCTGATCGACGCTGGTCAGGTACGCGGCCCCGAGCTGCGCCAGATGAGGGCCGAGCTGGAGGCCACCGTCCTGGAGTCGGAGCATGCCGGAGTCGACCAGCGTCGAGCACAGGTTGGCCACCGACGACTTCGGGAGCCCGAGACGGCGGGCGATGGCGCTGACCCCGAGCGGCTCACCGGCCGCGGCCACGAGATCGAGGATGGCCACGGCGCGGGTCACCGCCGGCACCAACGACCGCGCTTCGCCCGCCATCGGGATACTCCTCATCGCCAGTCGAACACCACACCGAGGATGTCCGGATCACCGGCTTCCATTCTGGCAAACAGCTCCGGCGCCTCCGCGGGGGCCGCGAGGTGGGTGACGAGCTCACGGAACCGCACCTTGCGCCAACGCAGCAGTGACAACGCGAGGCGCATGTCGCCGAACCCGCACGCCGCAGCGATCGTCGGCTTCTTGATGTGGGTGGGATGGAAGTCGATCTCGATGTGCTGCTTGTAGTACCCCTGCAGCAGCAGGGTGCCCTCGGTGCGGAGCCGGTTGATGCTCGGGGCGAACTGATCGGCCCGGCCCGAGGTCTCGATGACGACGTCCAGCCCGCGGGGCGCCAGGTCGCGCAGCACCTCGTCGACGTCGGTCGTGGTGAGGTCCACTGCGACGTCGGCGCTGTGCGCAGCGCTCAACCGGACCCTCGTCGGGCTGAGGTCGGTGGTGACGACGACGGCGCCGCTGCTGCGGGCCAGTTGGGCCGACGCCTGGCCGACCAGGCCCTGACCGCTGACGAGCACGACGTCGCCGAGTCCCACCCGGATCTGCTTGATCCCCCCGAGCCCCACCGCGACCATGGCGGTGAGCGCCGCCTCGACCGGGTCGACCTCGGCGGGCACCTTGATCGGGCCCCGCATCGCCGTCGGCACCAGGGCGTGGGAGACATGACCGGCCATCCAGGTGAACGGGAAGGACTCCGGCAGTCGGCTGGTGGTGAACAGGACCCGGTCACCGACGGCGAACCCCTTCACCGCCGATCCGACCTCCTCGACCACGCCGACCGACTGGTAGCCGGTGACCGTCGGGAAGGTCAGCTCCGGGCGTGCGCCCCGGTAGGCGTCGACCTCGGTGCCCTGGCTCACGCCGCTGTACTCGGTGCGCACGAGCACCTCGTCGGGCCGCAGGTCCGGCAGCTCGTAGGACTGCAGTTCCATGGACATCGCATCGGTCATGACGAGAGCGTCGGCTCTCATGATCGCCACTCCCTTCCGTCGGGGTACGAGAGGTCTGCAATGGACTGGGGATGCATCTCGATCGAGAACCCGGGTGCCTCGGGCACGATGTAGCGCCCGTCGCGGATCTCGGCCGGATGGACGAAGTGCTCGTGGAGGTGGCTCGCATACTCGGTGGTGCGGTCCGCGAGCGAGCCCGACACGCAGACGTAGTCGATGATCGAGAGGTGCGCGGCGTACTCGCACAGCCCGATCCCCCCGGCGTGCGGACACACCGGGACACCGCGGGCGGATGCGAGCAGCAGGACGGCGAGCACCTCGTTGAGGCCCCCGAGGCGGCACGGGTCGAGCTGGCAGTAGTCGATCGCCTCAGCCTGGAGCAGCTGCTTGAAGATCACCCGGTTGGCGGCGTGCTCCCCGGTGGCCACCCCGACCGGGGCGACGGCCCGCCGGATTGCCGCATGCCCGAGGATGTCGTCGGGGCTCGTCGGCTCCTCGATCCACCGCAGGTCGAACGGCGCCAGGTGCCGCATCCACGCGATCGCCTCGGGGACCTCCCACACCTGGTTGGCGTCGGCCATCAGCTGGACGCCCGTGCCGAGCTCTTCGCGCATGATCTCGCAGCGGCGCACGTCGGACGCGACGTCGACCCCGACCTTGGTCTTGAAGCTCCTCCACCCGAGCGCCAGGTTCGACCGGCACAGCTCGCGCACCTGCTGCTCGGAATACCCGAGCCAGCCGGCCGAGGTGATGTACGCCGGGTAGCCGTCACGGCGCAGCTCGGCGATGCGCTCCTGCCTGGTCGGGGCCAGGCGACCGAGCAGCTCGAGGGCCCGCTCGCGGGGGAGCTCGTCGTGCAGGTAGCGCAGATCGACGCAGTCCAGGAACTGCTCGGGCGACAGCTCGGCGACCAGTTGCCACACCGGCACCCCCCTGGTCTTGGCCCACAGGTCCCACACGGCGTTCACCAGCGCAGCGGTGGCGAGGTGGATGACGCCCTTCTCGGGCCCCAGCCAGCGGAGCTGCGAGTGGTTGGTGAGCGACCGCCAGAAGTCGCCCATGGCGTCGACGACGTCGGCGAGTCGGCGGCCGACCACCAGGGGCGCCAGCGCCTCCGCCGCCCGGCAGCACAGGTCGTTGCCCTGCCCGATGGTGAAGGTCATGCCGTGACCTTCGAACCCATCATCGGTGTGCAGCACCACGTAGGCGGCCGAGTAGTCGGGGTCGGGGTGCTGGGCATCGGATCCGGCCAGCGACAGCGAGGTCCGCGCCCGCAGGTCGTGGGTGGTGAGGCCGGTGATCCGTGTCATGGCTGCTCCTGCGCGTGGCCGAGGTAGGCGGCTGCGAGCCGCTCCCGCTGACCGGCGAGCTCGTGGGCCGCCCCTTCGAAGCTCACCCGCCCGCGGGCGAGCACGACGACCCGGTCGGCGATCTGCAGCGACTGCTGGACGTGCTGCTCCACCATCAGCACCCCGAGCCCCGCATCGGCGAGCTGCCGCAGGTTGTCGAGCAGCCGCTTCACGATGAGCGGCGCGAGGCCGAGTGACAGCTCGTCGACGAGGAGCACCTTCGGCCGGGCCATCAGTGCCCGGGCCAGGGCCAGCATCTGCTGCTCGCCCCCCGACAGGCTCCCGCTCTGGCGGCCGAGGAGCGGTCGGAGCGCAGGGAGAAGCTCGAGGACCTCCTCGAGCTGGCCGAGGTCACCCCGGCCTCCCAGGCGGAGGTTCTCAAAGGTGGTCAGCTTCGTGAACAGCGAACGGTCCTCGGTGACGTGGCCGATCCCCGCCCGCGCCCGCGACGCCGCGTGCATGCCCGACAGGCTCACCCCGTCGAGCCGGATCTCGCCGGCCTGCTGCTCGGCCAGGCCGGAGATGGTGAGCAGGGTCGTCGACTTCCCGGCGCCGTTCGCCCCGAGGAGGGCCACGACCTCGCCCGCCTCGACGCGCAGATCGACACCGCGCACCACGGTGATGCCCTTGTACCCGGCGAACAGCCCGCAGACCTCGAGCATCGCCATCAGTCGTCTTCACCCACCGTGAAGCCCAGGTACGCCGCGATGAGCGCCTCGGACCGCCTGATCTCGGACGCGGTGCCGGTGGCGATGGTCCGACCGAAGTCGATGGCGACCACGTGGTGCGAGACCCGGAACACGAGTTCGGTGTCGTGCTCGACGAGCAGCAGGCCCACACCGGCGGCCGCCAGGCGCTCGAGGACATGCCCGAGCTCCTCGGTCTCGTGGGTGTCGAGCCCGGCCGCCGGTTCGTCGAGCAGCAGCACGCTCGGGTCGGCGACCACGGCCCGGGCCACGCCCACCAGACGGCGGGTCCCGGCCGGCAGCTCACGGGGAAGAGCGTCGGCGAGATCCCGCAGGCCGGTCAGCTCCAGCGCGCGGTCGATGGCCACCGTCGGCCGGCGAGGACGCACGAGGTCACGAACGAACCCGAAACGCCGGTCGTTCTCCGCGGCAACCACGAGGTTCTCGCTGACGGTCAGGTCGTCGAAGAGCCGCAGCGACTGGAAGGTCCGCCGCAGCCCGGCCGTGGCACGGCGGTGGGGGGACCACCTGGTCACCTCCGTCCCGTCGAGCAGCACCCGCCCGGCGGCCATCGGTGCGAACCCGGTGACCGCGTCGATGAAGCTCGTCTTGCCGGCGCCGTTCGGCCCGATCAGGCCGACCACCTGCCCGGCGGTCACCTCGAGGGACACCCCGTCGACCGCGACGTTCTGGCCGTAGCGGACGACGACGCCCTCGGCCACGAGGCCACCGGTCACGGGACCGACTCCTCGAGGATCCGGCCCGCCTGGTGATCGGCGGCCTGCTCGGCGAGGGCGGCGCGGGCCGCCTTGATCCGTCGCTTCTCCCGTTCGTTGCGGATCAGGTTCGCGATGCCGTCGGGCTGGGTGATCACGGTCACGATCAGACCGACACCGGACAAGGTCTGCGAGACGCGGTCGGACCCGATGACGTTCTTCAGCCACAACGCACCGGGGGCCCCCGGGGCGAGGAGGGTCCCGGCCAGCGCGCCGCCGATGGTGGCGATGCCCCCGATGTAGGCGAGTGCGAAGAAGTTGATCGACTGGAACGCGACGAAGCTGCTCTCGGACACCCGCCCGGCCCGGTAGGCCATCAGCCCGCCGGCCAGGGCGGCGATGAACGACGCCAGCGCGAACGCCTGCAGCTTGACCTTGGCCACATTGATGCCGCTCGCCGCCGCTGCGGTCTCGTCGGCCCGGACAGCGAGCATCCGCCGGCCGGTGATGCTCCGCCGGAGGTTGGTCACCATCAGCACGCACAGGCACAGCACGACCAGGATCACCACCCCGTACCGGGCGGGCTGGGTGCGCCCGTCGAGCTCGATCCCGAACAGCTCCGCTCCCCGTGGGACCGCCGATCCACGCTGGCCTCCGGTGAAGGTCGGGTTGTTGAACACCATGCGCTCGAGTGCGATCGCCGCTCCCAGCGTCACGACCGCGAGGTTGACGCCCCGGATCCGCAGCGCCGGCAGGCCGACCAGCACGCCGACGGGCACCGTCAGAAGCGCGCCGAGCACGATCGAGAACGGGAAGCCGATCGACAGGTGGTTGGCGAGCCGGACCGTGAGGTACGCGCCCACACCGGCCAGACCCACCTGGCACAGCGAGATCTGGCCCACCCAACCGACGATCACGACGAGCGAGAGGATGATCACCCCGCCGATCAGGGCGATCGAGTAGGCCGCCGAGTAGCTGGACGGGAGCCGGTAGAGCAGCACGACGGAGATGGCGGCGAACACGAGGAGTTTGACCGGCACCCTCCGCACCGGAGGGGCGAGCGGCATGTCCGAGTAGACGAGTTCGCCTCGCTGCGGCAGTGAACTGCCCTTGGCCACCAGGACCAGCACGATCAGCAGGAACGGCAGGGTGGCGGTGAGCCCGCGGATCCCGTTGAGGTACTTCCCGATCACGGTCTCGCCGATCCCGAGCAGCATGCCGCCGCCGAACACCAGCCAGAGGTGTTCGAACCGGCCGAGCAGCGCCGCGGCCAGGGCCGGTGCGATCAGCAGCGACATCTGCAGGGCGTTGAGGCGGGCGATCGGTGAGATCAGGATGCCGCCGACACCAGCGAGCACGCAGCCGATCATCCAGTTGAGCGCCGCCAGGCGGGCCTGCGAGAACCCCGTGACCGCCGCACCCTTCTCGGTTTCGGCTGCGGCGAGGGTCGCGAGGCCGAACAGGGTCCGCTGGTAGAACAGCCACAGCACGGCGGTCAGCACGATGGCGACCGACACGAGCAGGATCCGGTCCCAGCCGACCCGGACGCCGAAGATGGTGACCGGTGAGGTCGGGGTGAGCGGGTTGACCGTGAAGGTGCCGCTGCCGAACTGCCAGTACGCGAGGGACGACAGGGTGAGCAGCACCCCGAGCGACGCGGTCACCCGGGCCAGCACCGGGGCGTGGCGGAGCGGGTACATCACCAGCAGATGGATGAGGAGTCCCAGGAGCGCGGCGACGGCGAGTGCGACGACCATCGACAGCGACGTCGGCCAGCCCCACTCCTGGCGGAACGTGCGGAAGCAGAACGCGACGTACATCGCCACGGCGGCGTGCCCGAAGTTGAGCACCCCCGAACCGCGGTAGACCGTGACCAGGCCGAGGCCCAGGAGGGCGTTGACCGCTCCTGGGCCGAGGCCGAGCACCACGTAGGCGAGGAGTTCACGCATCGCCGGGCGCCACGTTCGCTCAGCCGACCGACTTGCCGGTGTAGAAGTCGAATGCGGTGCCGGTCGACACGAGCTTGCCGCCCTTGATGACGTTCCCGTAGGCGGTGAAGTAGAAGGTCCGTGGGAAGTCGCTGTTCGCGTTCTTATACGACAGGCGGCCGTCGAACAGCGGGACGAGCCCGTCGAGCCGGAGCAGCGCGTCGCGGAAGCTCTTGCTGGTGATCTCACCGTCGATGGCGAACAGCGCCTCGGCGATGACGAAGGCGCCGGCGTACCCGACGGAGGCCAGCGTCTTGGTGGGATCGGCACCGATCGCCTTCATGTCGGCCTGGTACTTCACGGCGTCGGGCGAGGTGCCGGATCCGAGCTCCTCGAAGAAGGTGGCAACGTAGACGCCCTCACTGGCCGCGCCCATCCCCTCGATCGATGCAGGGTCCGCTGCCGTGCCGAGGATGACGATGTCACCGGTGTAGCCCTGCTGCCGGAGGCTGGTCACGAGCTTCACCGTGTTGGGCCCGTCGGTCTGCACCGAGACGAAGTTCGGGTTCTTGTCGATCGCCTGCTGGGCGACCGATGCGAGGTCGGCCGACGCCGGATCGAAGTCGACGCGAGCGACGTAGTTCCCGCCCAGCAGCTTGATGCGGTTCTCGAGCGTCGGGTTGATGGCCCCGACGTTGGCGTTGATCTCGACGACGTTCGCCTCGACACCCTTCTCCGCTGCGGCCTGCATGATGTAGGCGGCGTTCGCGTAGAGCGAGGCGCTGCCGCCGGCGTTGGTGATCGGGATGAAGTTCTCCTGCTCGTACTCGGCGGGCAGCACCGGCAGGCCTCCGACATAGGGCACACCAGCGGCGCCGAGGACGTCGACGACCGGCGCCGAGAAGCACGAGAAGCAGATCCCGCCGAGCACGGCGATGGCGCCTGCGTCGATGAGGTCCCGGGCGCACGCCTCGCCCTGGACCGGATCGGCGCTGTCGTTGCACTTCTGGAACTTGATCGGGCGGCCGTTGATGCCGCCGGTCTCGTTGATCGCCTTGAAGCACGCCTCGGCACCGGCGGTGATCTCCGGGAACTTCGCCGCCGGCGACGAGTCGGTCTGGATGGAACCGATGACGATCGGGTCACCCGACCCGTCCCCCGATCCGACACAGGCGCTGCCGGGTTCGCCGGTTCGCCCTGCCGACGGCGCCGTGGTGTCACCAGGCGCCGTGGTCTGCGCAGGCGCCGTGGTGTCCGAGCTGGCACCTTCGCCGTCGTCACCGCACCCGGCCACGAGCACCAGCAACGGAATCGTGATGACTGCAGCGCGCAGACGCGCTGAAGCACGTCGAGACAGCCGGTTCATCTCTCCCCCCAACCAGCTCAATATCGTCCAGAATACTGGCCGCTGTTCAGCATGCTAGACCATCGGGCCGGGATCTGCAAGGATGTCCGACGGTGCTCCGGTCACCGGGCACCGAGGGGGACGGGGTTGGCATGACACAGCGGGTGGTCATCGTGACCGGCTCGGCCGGCGGCATCGGCGCTGCGACGGTCGAACGATTCCGGGCCGGCGGCGATGTCGTCATCGGCCTCGACCTGGTCGACGGGTTCGACGTGACCGACCCGGCCGCCTGCACCTCGGCGGCCATCGCAGCCCTCGAGGAGTTCGGCCGGATCGACGTGCTGTGCAACATCGCCGGCGTCGGAGCCGTCGGTGACCTGCTCGCTGCGACCCCCGACGATTGGACCCGGGTGTTCGCGGTGAACGTGTTCGGCCTCGCCCACATGAGCCGTGCCGTGCTGCCTGCGATGCGGGAGGCAGGGCGTGGTGCCATCGTCCACACCTGCTCGGTCGCCGCGTCGGTCGGGCTCGTCGAGCGTGCCGTCTACTCGGCGTCGAAGGGCGCAGTGCTCGCACTGACCCGGGCGATGGCAGCCGACGAGATCCGCTACGGGATCCGGGTCAACTGCGTGTCGCCCGGGACGGTGAGTAGCCCGTGGGTGGAGCGGCTCGCCGCGGCGTCACCCGACCCGGAGCGGACGCTGGAGGCACTCCGCCGGCGCCAGCCCCTCGGCCGCCTCGTCCGCTGCGACGAGGTCGCTGACGCCATCCACTACCTGGCGGCCGACACGACGTTCACCACCGGGGCCGATCTCCTGCTCGACGGCGGCATCACGGCCGTGCGGCTGGTGGACTGACATGGGCTCGCCTGCTGACACCACCTGGTTCGACGAGGCCCGCTTCGGGTTGTTCATCCACTGGGACCACGCGAGCCAGCGCGGGTGGGAGCTGTCCTGGCCGCTCGTCGGCGGGGTGTTCAGCCTCCCGTCCTGCCAATCGGTCCCGGTGGCCGAGTACCACTCGCTGGCCCGCACCTTCGACCCGACGGCCTGGGATCCGGTGGCACTGGCGGCCCGGGCCTGGGGAGCCGGCATGCGCTACGTGGTGTTCACCACCCGCCACCACAACGGGTTCGCGATGTGGGACTCCAAGGTGAGCGGCCACACCGTCATGCACGCACCTGCTGCCCGTGACCTCACCCGCGAGACCGTCGAGGCCTTCCGCGCCGCGGGCTTCCGCATCGGCCTCTACTACTCGCTGTCGGACTGGCACCATCCCGACTACCCGGCCTTCACCGAGGAGATGAAGCCCTACGTGTTCGGCTCGTCCCCTCCCCTGCCGAGCGAGGAGCAGGCCGAACGCTTCCGCAGGTACCTCCTGGCGCAACTCGAGGAGCTCCTGACCGGCTACGGCCGAATCGACCTCATCTGGTTCGACGGCGGCTGGGAACGACCGGCGGCGTGGTGGCACCCGACCGAGATCGAACACCTGGTCCGCACCCTCCAGCCCGGGATCCTCGTCAACAACCGCCTGCCGGGCTGCCCTGGCGATTTCGACACCCCCGAGCAGTTCATCCCGGCCACCAGTCCGAGCCGGCGCTGGGAGTCGTGCCTGACGATGAACGAGAGCTGGGGCTGGAACGTCGATGACCACGCCTGGAAGACGTCACGGGCGCTCATCCACGCGCTGTGCGAGACCGCCGGACGTGGCGGCAACCTGCTGCTCAACGTGAGCCCGACGGGCGTCGGCTCGCTGCCGCCCGAGCAGCTCGACCGGCTCGACGACATCGCGAGGTGGATGGCTGCGCACGCTCCGGCGATCCACGGCACCGGGCCTGGCCTGGAACCGTGGCAGTTCCCCGGCCCGTCGACGCGGCGCCACAACCGCATCCACCTGTTCCTGCTGATGCGACCCTACGAGACGGTCACCGTCCGGGGCCTGCCCGTGCGGCGGGTCGAGCGGGCTGTGGAGCTCCGCTCGGGTTGTGAGCTCGAGTTCTCGACCCGCACCACGATCCTCGACCGGCTCGCACCCGATCCCGACGGGGAGGTCACCATCACCGTCCCCGAGGACCTCCTCGACCCGATGGCGACCGTGATCGCCGTCGACCTCGCCGACGAGGTGATCCGATGACCCTGCGGGTCGCGCTGGTCGGTGGACCGATGTACGACCACCTCTACGAGGTGTTCGAGGGTGCCGACGTCGAGGTGGTCGTCCACGCCGACCACCCCACCCTCAACCGCCGGGTCGCGGAGCTCCTGTCCGCCGGGGAGCCGCTCGACGTCATCTCGACCCACGCCAAGTACGCACCGGCGCAGTCGCGCTGGCTTCACCCGCTCGACGAGCTCGTCGACCCCGCGGCCCTCGACGAGCTCGCGCCCCGGGCCGTGTCGCTGTGCCGGTTCCACGGCCGGCTGTGGTGCGTGCCACGCCTGATCGACGTGCGCGTTCTGTGGGTGCGCGACGACCGGGTCGGCACCGTTCCCGACACCTGGGCCGAGCTCGCCGCCAGCCCGATCGTGTTCGGGTTCCCCGGGCGCGAGTCGGGCCTGTTCGGCACCTTCTTCGAGCTCGTCGAAGGCGCCGGTGGCCACCTGTTCGACACTGACGGCCGGCCGTGCATCGAGTCCGACGAGGCCCGCGCCGCGGTCGACCTCCTGTGCCGGCTCGCCGCCCGAGCTCCCGCTGAACTGCCGGGCTGGCACTACGACGACGTGGACGCGGCCCTGCTCGACGGGCGCCTCGACGCCGCCGCCGCGTGGCCGGGCGCCTGGGGCCGGATCCGCCGGTCGGCGATCGCCGACCGGCTCACCCCGCACCTGTATCCCGCGGGGCCGGTGCGTCGGGTGAGCTACTCGGGCTGTCACGCCTGGGCCATCCCCCGCACCACCCGCCACCTCGACGAGGCGATCGACCTCGTCCACCGCCTGGTCGGCTTCGGCGCCCAGGCCCTCGACGCCGCCGGCGGGAACATCTGCGCCCATCAGGCGGCCCTCCGCTCGGTCCGCCCGGTCGACGACACCGACCGCCGGCGGCTCGACATCACCGCCCGGACCATCGACCAGGCGATGATCACCTACCCCCCGCTCGCCGACTTCCCGGCGATCGAGGACGCCGGGTGGTCTGCGATCCGTGACGCCCTCCTCGGCCGCGTCGACGCCGCCGGGGCCGTCGCCCAGATCCAGCGCCGGGCCGAGATGGTCCTCGCTTCCCACGCACCCGACCCACCCCGACAGGAACCCACCGCATGAACACCACCCCACTCGCCGGCAGCACCGCTGTCGTCACCGGCGCAGGGCGCGGGATCGGCGCCGCCTGCGCGCTCGCCCTGGCCGACGCCGGTGCCGACGTCGTGCTCGTCGCCCGTTCGGTCGACGAACTCGAAGCAGTCGCCACCCGGGTGCGAGCGCTCGGCCGCCAGGCCCGGGTCCACCCGTGCGACATCACCGACCCGGCCCAGGTGCGCACCGTGGTCGGCTCGCTCGGCCCGGTCGACGTGCTGGTCAACAACGCCGGCACCGACAAGCCGACCGCGTTCCTCGACGTCACCCCCGAGCTGCTCGACGAGCTGCTCGCCGTGAACGTCAAGGGCACCTACCTCATGTCCCAGGAGGTGGCGCGGGCGGCCATCGCCGCTGGCCGGCCCGCGGCGATCGTCAACATCTCCTCCCAGCTCGGGCTCATCGGCG
>FWPV01007744.1_pt1 | contig 19286 bp, 12 predicted proteins | sample 2228371 | NCBI WGS metagenome assembly FWPV01 (sample SAMEA103939776, study PRJEB20133) | metagenome
TAATTACTCGTGCATAAAATATATCCATGCAAAAATCATCTTTTATTAATCAACCCCACAGGTTTTGTTCCTGATCCGCGCTTACCCCGCAGCGCGGAGCTTGCCGAGGCGCGAGGAGTAAAAGCGGAAAGCGCGGCCCTGAAGCGCGTTGAGGCATGGCGAAGGGTAGGCTTCAGGGAAAGCCCCAAGTTCCACAACTTTTGAACTTGATCCGACTGTATAGCCTTCGAACCGAAAATAACGAAAAAAGCCTTCAAGAAATTGAAGGCTTTTCGCGGTCTGGACGGGACTCGAACCCGCGACCTCCGCCGTGACAGGGCGGCATTCTAACCAGCTGAACTACCAGACCGTTCCGCTAGGGGAGTGCAAAGATAGAAAAAGTTCCTTTCCAGCAAATAGTTGGAAGAAAAAATCAGCCTGAATTTTCTAATTCGCTCAAAATCAAATTGAAAATATGCAGGCTGAAAGCTACACTATCACTCAGTTTTCTAATGTCCGTGTTCGTCTTCGCTATTATTCAGCACGGCAAAGAGGCTAAACGCGTTCTTCGTGACGTAAAAATGAGTGGTATCGCTCAGGTTAAAACCGGTTTTGGGATGTCCGCTCACTTCGATGGCCTTAAAATGGTAGGCTCCGGAGTCATGGGATTCAAGTTGGAAAACGATATAGCGGTCTTTGTGCAGTAAATAGGCTTCCTTGTCCAATCCAAGTCCTTGTTCAGCATCGCCTTTGATGCGGGCGTCGATAAACATGCCCGGTAGGATATTCTCTTCTTCTGCGTTGAGCAAATGGCAATGCACATCGAGGGTTTTCTCGGCACTCAAACTTTTACCAATCAGGTAGATTTCGGCTTCCAAGGTTTTTTTGCTCTGGTTGATGTTCACCTTGATTTTCTGGCCTTCTCTCAAATACGGAATATCCTGCTCAAACACCTTGAGTTCGGCATGGAGGTGACGCAAATCCATAATCTCCATCACATTGATTTCTTCCTTCACATATTCTCCAACACGCGCGTTTAAATCGCCTACATAGCCGCTGCTTTTGGCCCTGATTTGAATCACATCGCTCAATTGGGCGGATTGATTGAGTTTTTCTGGCGATAGGCCAATAAACTTCAGTTTGCCGGCTAGTCCTTTGTAACGGGCATTGGCCTGCAGGTAATCCGACTCCGCTTTTTGCATGTCGCGCTGACTGCCTGCTCCTTGACTGAGCAATTGCTTTTGCCTGTCTGATTCGCTTTGTAGGTAGTTCAAGCTGGCTCGAACTTCCAAATATTCTTGTTGGAGTTGCAGGTAGTAGGGGTTTCTGGCTTCCACAATCACGTCGCCCTCATGCACATGGGAGCCGGGCAAGAGCTTACAGCTGTGAATCCAGCCGCCATAGGGAATACTCACTTTATAGTGATTGGAAGGGGGTAGGCCGATTTGACCGGTTGCGTGGATCTCTTTTTCCGTAAAAACGGGATGTACCTTTTGCAGTTCCAGTCCCATTTGCTTGAATTGAGCCTCCGTCAAACTAACGGTGTTTGAAGCGGTGGTTTCCTCGTGTGTGTGTTCTGTTGTATCGGCCGACTGACAGGAGAGGAGTAGTCCGGTTAGTGCGGTATATAAAAGTCTTGCTTTCATGGTTGTCCTTGTAAATAGAGGTAATAATTAAATTGAACTAAATACGCCTGCTGGAGGCGGTTTTGCATACGTTGGAATTGCAGTAAATCTTGCAGCTCCAGCAAATACTCGCCGAGTCGGATATTGCCTGAGCTCAAGCGGTTTTTTAAGGCTACTACGCCTTTCGACCAGACTTCTTGACTACTCGATTCGAGCTGTTGGCGGTGATTCTGAATCAAGCTTAAGTTGGCTACCACCCGCTGGTATTCTTGATCCCAGCGCAATTGCTGGAATTCAAACTGAAGTTTTTCCGCATCGGCTTCCAGCTTTCGGGCTTGTATCTCCCTCGATTTTGAACCAAAGAACAAAGGAATACGTACCCCGGCTTGGAAGACTTGAAAACGGGTATTGGCGTCAGCTAAGGGGCCAAGTACCCCACTACTGAGCGGATTGCCAATTAGGGTTTGGTTGGTATAACCGAGTTCCAAATCGGGTAAAAAGGCTTGTCTGCTGAGCGAAAGTCTTTTCTCTGCTTCGCGCATCAAAGCTTCTTGCAAGGCTAGGTCGGGCGAATTCACACCGGCTTCTACGTTCCATTCGGGCAGGCTATCGCTAAATACAAACACCAGCGAGTCGGATTGAAATAAGAGCGATTGCGTTTGCTGTTGTATTTCCTTAAACTGGAGTTCAACCTGCAGTTTTTCTAAGCGATTGGATTCCAGCTTGCCCTTCACTCGGAGGTAGTCGTATTCACTGAGCTCACCGGCTTTATAGCGAAGCTGCATATAGGATTCCAGCTGCACCAGCAAGCTATCCTGAGTCTGGATCACCTTCAATTCGTTTAGCCAAAACTGGGCTTTTGCGTAGGCATCCCGGAGCTCCCATATTTTCTTGGCTTGAATCAGGCTGAGCTCCATTTTACTGCGTTGTGCACTGGCTCGGTCTAAAGCGCGGCCTTTACCTAGTTTGCTCGGGAATGGAATCTCCTGACTGATCAGCAATGCATTGTCGGTTTTGATATAGGAGTTGTATTGTCCGTATTGCACACCCACACGCGTTTCAGGCATGCTTACGCTGTTACCGATGCGGTATTCCATCGCTTGCCATTTCAATCGCGCCGCCCGGATTTCCGGATTACTGTCGTTTAAGACTTGAATCGCTCGGTCTAAAGGAAGGGCTTGGGCTTTGAGTTCCTGTCCTGTACCCAAGCTTAAAGCCAATAAGGCAATCACGCTTAAGGCTACTTTACGTTTTCGCTTGGATAGCCAGTAGTAAAGCGAAGGAAGCACGAAGAGGGTAAGCAGGGTAGAGCTAATCAATCCACCAATCACCACAGTGGCTAGAGGCCTTTGCACTTCGGCTCCAGCCGATTGGGAAATCGCCATCGGTAAAAAACCCAAGGATGCCACGCAGGCGGTCATCAATACCGGCCTAAGTCGCGTTAAGCTACCGGATAGAATACGCTCTGTCAGGTCTTCTGCCGGATGTTCGGATTGGCGGTGGCGGTATTCCGCGATGAGCACGATGCCATTCAATACAGCCACGCCAAACAAGGCAATAAAGCCCACACCGGCTGAGATACTGAAGGGCATATCGCGCCAATACAAAGCAAATACGCCTCCGATGGCCGCCATGGGGATGGAGCTGAAAATCAACAAAGCATGACTGATGCTCGAAAAACTCAGATAGAGCAAGAGCAGGATGAGGGCTAGGGCGATAGGCACGGCTATGGAAAGTCGGGCTTGCGCTTCTTGCAGGTTTTCAAACTGTCCGCCAAAAGCAGGATAGTAACCGGCCGGGAATTTTACATTCTCATTCATCTTCGCTTGTAATTCTTCTACCACACTCTGCACGTCGCGGTCTCTCACGTTGAAGCCCACCACGATGCGTCGGGCGGCATTTTCCCGTTGAATTTGATTCGGACTAGCCACTTCTTCAATATCGGCCACAGCCGAAAGAGGCACGGCTACACCGTTCATGCCGTGCAGGAAAAGCGATTCAATGTCTTGAATGCTCTGTCGGCGCGACTTATCCAGTCTCACCGTTAGCTCAAATCGTTTTTCCCCTTCGTATACCAATCCGGCTGTTTTACCCGCCAAGGTGCTTTCAATGAGGGTATTCACTTCGTGTACCGATAATCCGTAGCGGGAGAGGGCCAAGCGATTCACTTTAATTACGATCTGCGAGATACCGCTTACCTCTTCCACATAGATGTCTTGTACGCCGGGTACCTGGGAGGCTAGGACTCCGGTTTGTTTGGCTAAATTGCTCAGCGTGCCTAAATCGTGACCAAATATTTTAACCGCTACATCTTGTTTTACGCCGGTCATGAGTTCGTTGAAACGCATTTGTATAGGCTGCTGAAAACCGAAATTCACCCCGGCAAAGAGGGAAAGGCTTTCTTCCATCAATTCAGCGAGTTCTGTTTGGCTTTCGGCCTTTGTCCACTGGTCTTGCGGCTTAAGAATGACCATCAAGTCGCACGCCTCCAGAGGCATCGGATCAGTTGGAATTTCGGAGGTTCCCACTTTACCCACCACCTTGGCTACCTCATCCGGGAAATCGCGTAACAGGACCTCTGCGGCATCCAGGCTTAAGCGAGTTGTTTTCTCCAAGCTGCTGCCGGGTAATAGTCTGACTTCTAGCGCGAAATCGCCTTCTTCCAAGGTGGGAATGAATTCGCCGCCCATGCGTAAAAACAGAATGAGGGAAACAGCAAACAAGGCAATGGCAGAGCCGATAACCCAGGCTCTCAGTTGGAGCACGCGCGACAAAACCCTGCCGTATGCCAATTGTAGTTTTTCTAGGATGCGATCGGTAAAGGTGACCTTAGGCTGCTTTCTGCTCAGTAAGACCGAAGAGAGCATCGGTACATAGGTAAGCGAGAGCAAAAAAGCACCTAGTATGGCGAAAGAAACGGTCTGCGCCATGGGTTTAAACATCTTGCCTTCAACGCCCACCAGCGCCAAAATAGGCAGGTAAACAATGAGGATAATGATTTCACCAAAGGCCGCAGAGTTTCGGATTTTTGAGGCCGATTGAAAGACTTCTTCGTCCATTTCTTTCCGACTCATCGTACCGCTCCATTTGCGCAAGCCAAGGTGATGCATGGTGGCTTCTACTATGATTACTGCTCCATCTACCACTAGGCCGAAGTCGATAGCCCCCAGACTCATTAAATTACCCGATACCCCAAACAGGTGCATCATGGCAATAGCAAATAAGAGGGCGAGCGGAATAACAGAGGCGACTAGGAGTCCGGCTCTGAAATTACCAAGGAAAAGCACCAAAACGAGAATAACAATCAAGGCGCCCTCTAATAAGTTGGTTTTGACGGTAGAAATGGCACGGTTAACCAAATCGCTTCGGTCTAAAAAGGCTTCGATGTGCACGCCTGCCGGTAGGGTTTTCTCAATCTCTGTTATCCTGGATTTCACCCGCTCTACCACAGCACTGGAGTTTTCGCCTTTGAGCATCATCACAATGGCACCTACGCTTTCTCCTTCGGCATTGTAAGTCAATGCTCCGTAGCGATTGGCATAGCCGAATTGAACAGTGGCCACATCGCGGATGTAGATAGGCAATCCATCGTCTTTCAGCTTAATGGGAATAGCCCGGATATCGTCTAGGGATGTAAGTAAGCCTTCTGTCCGGATAAAATAGGCTTGGGGCGATTTATCGATATAAGCCCCACCGGTATTGGCATTGTTGCGTTGCAAGGCATCGAAGATTTCAGTCACGGATAAGTGAAAGCTCTGCAAAGCTTCCGGACGAATCGCTACTTCGTATTGTTTGAGTTTGCCGCCAAAACTGCTCACATCAGCCACGCCCTCTAAACCGAGCAGCTGCCTGCGAATAATCCAGTCTTGAATGGAACGCAACTCCATCAAATCGAATGAATCGCGGTAGGCCGAATCCACGCGCAGCACGTATTGGTAGATTTCGCCTAAACCGGTAGAAACGGGCGCCATTTCCGGAATGCCGAGTTCAGCCGGAATCTCACCGCTAATTTGTTGCAGACGTTCAGCCACTTGCTGTCGGGCCCAGTAAATATCCGTCCCTTCTTCAAAAACTACGGTAATAACCGAGAGTCCGAAACGAGACATACTCCGGATTTCCTCTTTTAGGGGAAGAGTGGATAGCTGTTGTTCTAAGGGAAAGGTTACCAGCCTTTCGATGTCTTCTGCACTCTGGGATGGAGCGCGGGTAATTACCTGTACCTGGTTATTGGTGATATCCGGCACAGCGTCTATGGGCAGATGGTAGAGGGAATAGCTTCCCCAAACGACCAACGCGAGGGTCATTAGCGCTACCATCAACTTATTCTCAATGGAGAATTTGATGATTTTATTTAACATGAATACGGATTTAAGGTCTTAAAATAAGGAGTCGGGGTTTCGACTCAGACCTTGGGAGGTTGCCAAACGGGCACATTAGCTTGCAGTGGAGTGCCGATGGCTTGTGGATGCACTACATCTTCCATCGCTAGGCGAAATACAAGAGGAGAGGGTAATTCTGAAAAGGTTACGTGCACGGAGCAACATTGGCACGTGCAGAACGGAGAACACGATTCATCGCCGTGATTATGCTCATCTTGGTTGCTCACATGCATGCTTAATTCATCATCCGACACAGGCCCACTATGCGTGTCGGTGCAGGGTACCATCGCTAGAACGAGGAGGAAAAGTGCAAAAAGTGCGGTGATGCATTTCACGTATTCGAAGGTAGTAATTCTTTTTACATGTCGAATTCGGAAAAATCCAATTTCCAAAAAACAAATTCCAATTTTTAGCAGAGAGCGCGGGGCTGAGAGCAAGGGGCGAAGAGCAAGGGGCGCAGAGCTAAGAGCATGGAGCGAAGAGCAAGGGGCACAGAGTGAAGAGCAAAGTGCTTGGGGCGCAGAGCGGAGGGCGTGGAGCAGAGAGCAAAGAGCATGGAGCTGAGAGCGGAGGGTAAGGGGTAGAGAGCAGAGAGCAAAGAGCTTGGGGCTGAGAGCTTGGGGCTGAGAGCATGGAGCTGAGGGCTTGTTTTTTGGTTTTTGGTCCCGAGCCATCGGGATTGGAACTTGGTTTTTGGAACTTGAAACCTATTGAAGCAACTCGTTGTCTTTACCGTAAATGGCTTTGCCGATGATCTCGTGGATAATTTTATCAATCTCATGGGCTGAGCTCATGATATAGTCGAGTATCAGCTTTTTCTCGTTTTCTTTCACATGCTCTTGTTTGTAAAGTTCTATCAAGCCAATCAAGCGCGCAACGGGCGCCCTCATTTCATGCGATTGCATCCAAGAGATGTTTTTTAGGCGTTCGTTTTGGTCTTTTAACTTTTGTTGGTAAGCGATACTTTTTGTGATATCGGTTAAGATAGACATGTGTATGCCCGGTTGCACATCCGATACGGCGCGGTACTCACAAATGATGGTACCACCGTCTTTTTTTCTGAGTTTAACCAAGCCGTTTAGATTTCCATTGTCAATGAACTGCTCCCACATAGCATAGGTTTCTACCTCTCCGTCTTCAATAACCAAGTCTGGAATGGACATATTCAGTAGCTCTTCTTTGCTAAATCCTAAAAGTTGACATGCAGCCGGATTCACATCTACGTATTCCATTTCTTGGTTGGCTAGCAAAATGGGAGAAACGGAATGATTGAAAATAGACTGGTAATAGGTTCTTTGTTCTTCTAATTCTGTTTTCGCTTCGCGTGCATCGGTAATGTCGAGTCCGGAGGATAAAGAATAGACTTCATTATTTTTTGCTTGGGTGAAGAATACATTGCGCCAAGAAATGAGGCGGATTTCTCCATTTGGTAGGAGAATTTCATTTTCATATTCAGTGGATTCGGTTTTGTTCTCTGATTGCAGCTCGGCATAAGCTTTGGTTAGAAATGCTTGGAGTTCTGGCGGGATAAAATCGCTAAACCATTTTCTGCCGAGAATTTCTGATTCGGGTAATCCCAATAAATCGCAACCTTCCTTATTGATCAATTGGACAACCCCCTCTCTGTCGAGGCCTAAAACAATGGTTTTGACGAGGCTTAAGTAAAGTTCCGCTTTTTCTTTTTCTTGTCGAATCAGTTTTTCCTTTTCAACCTTATCGGTTATGTCCATTTGGATGGAGAAAAAGCCGAGGTGTTCTCTGGTTTGTTGATTAAAAAAGGGCTCTATACTGATGTCATTCCAATACGCTCTGCCGGATTTGGCATAGTTCAAAATTTCCACTCGGATATTTTTTTTCGCTTGAATGGCTTTGCGTATTTCGTTAACGGTGTTCTGGTTGGTTTCAGGACCTTGCAGTAATTCGCCCGGTTTTTTACCGATGCACTCTTTCAGTATATACCCTGTTAATTCGGTGAAATACGCATTTACACGGGTGATTGCACCCTCCGGATTGCAAATTATAACAGCATTTCGGGTTTTTTCAGCCACTAAGGACATCATATCCAAACTCGACCTGATCTCGAATTCGGAGGTGATATCGGATAGGTAGCCATGCCAAATCACGCCACCGTCAGGTTTTTGAATAGGCGAGGCCTTTACGATAAAGTTTCGGTACGTGTCGGATTTGGCATTGAATCTAAAATGCAGAACAAGATCTGTCAGGTGGGTGAATGATTCCATGATTCGATCTTGAAAATTCAGGATATCGTCAGGATGAACTTTGTTCAGTAATTCGCCTAGCTTATCGTTAAACTCACTCGGGTTGTCAATACCCAATATATCCTTCAAGTTTCCCTTGTAATTGAGCAAATGCCCCAATTCATCCGATTTCTCTTTTTCAAAGCTGAACGCAATACCTAAAACACTATCGCTCAACTTTTGCAGCAGAATTTGATCCGCTTCCAATTGCTGTTTAATTTCAATGCGCTGACTCACATCGCGGGAGCTGGTAAGCAATTGAACAACCTCCCCGTTTTCATTGGTAAGCGGTTCCGTTAAGGTTTCAAGCCACAGGTAATGGCCAAGTTTGTGTCTGAATCGAAAGACGATTCTATTGTGCAGTTGATTTGCTAAGGCCTTAATATGCGATTCTATCCGAATCCTTTCAATATCTTCAGGGTGAAAAAAAGCATAGGCGTTCACCCCAAGCAGTTCCTGTTCATCGTACCCGGTCACTTTCGTGTAACTCGGACTCACATACTCGTAAGTTCCATCCGGTTGATGCAAGGCCACCAAATCGCGCATTTGTTCAGCCAACAATTGGTAGGTCTTCTGTCTAACTTCATTTTCTTTTTCATGCAGCTTCTTTTCTTGAATATCGGCCGACGAAAAACCTACTCCGATAACCTGTTTATTGCTGTCGTAAATAGGTAAATAACGTATATGAAACCAACGTGAAATTCCGTTAGCGAAGTTCAACTCTTCTTCAAATTCAATCGCCTGTCCTTCTAGTGCTTTCGCAAAGTTTTGTAAAAAAGCAGATCGCTTTCCTTCGGCCATAAAATTCATGATGCTATCGCCTATGCGAAGCTGTTTTCCCATGAGTTTCTGGCTGTTCCTGATTGTATTCTCATTCGCCAATAATATCTTCAGATCGCTCCCAACTAAGACGAACGAATCGTTTATGCTATTCAGCACAGCTTGGAGGTTAGCTTGCTGGGCGCTCAACATCCCCGCCTGAGCCAAATTGATGGAACTTTCTGAAATGAAGCCATGTACGGTGGCGTCTGTTTTCCAGAAAAATAAATCAAGCGTATGGATATCGGACCCTTTTATCCGAACGCTGAAAAGCTGCTTTTGAATGGAGGCATCTGCTTTTTGATGAATGGTATTTAAAAAATCGCGATCCGATTCATACACCACATAGTCCATTAAACTTTGAAGTGAGACAGATGCTGAACTTATACCTAGCCAAGCTAAAAAATCCGGGCTAGTAAACTCATTCTCGGCGCTTAGTTCAAAACGAATATTCTGGGTTAATGACTTCGTTTCGGGTTGAGTTTCAAGTGTATCAAAGTTGCTTAAATGATGGCCAAAGAGTGAAATAGGACCGTGATCTTCTGGTTTATATGCGATGATACTAAATACAGTGCGGTGCTTGTCTTGAACGAAAGGGATGTCGCCTAGAAACTTCAATTCTCGTTTCATGGAACTCAGAATAAGTTCCAAACTGCTAAGCGAAGGTTCAGGAATGGGCAAGTCACGAAGGCCTATCTGCTTTCCGCTGGTGGAGGAATTGAAGTGGAAAACGGAAGAAATAAACTTGGTAAGCTGCAGGTCTTCAGATAGTTCAATAACCAGGTCCATGCTTTGGAATTGATCAAGCGTATTTTTGTCCATTGAAGTGGGTTTAAACAGCGGGTTTCCTGTGTTTATACAAGGTAAAGCATAAAATCGGATATTTTGAACAGGTAAAAGAAATAATCTGCCAGATAGGCTTGAACTTTTGCAATGGTGGTGCTGAAAAGTATATTTGCCGAAAATAGTTTTTATGGCAACTACTTCTGACGTAAACGTGGGATCATTTATTCGCTACAATGGCGAATTGGTACAAATCATAGAATGGCAGCACCGCACACCGGGCAACCTGAGAGCCTTTTACCAGGCTAAGATGCGCAATGTGAAGTCGGGCAAGCTGGCAGAAAACCGCTTTCGTTCCGGCGAGAACATTGATGTAGCTCGGGTTGAAACACGTGAACTCCAATTCCTTTACAAAGATGGTAACAGCTTTGTTTGCATGGACAATGAAACCTTTGATCAGATCTACGTGGAAGAACAGTTTTTTGCCAATGCAGCCAAGTACATGAAAGAGGGTATGACGGTGATTATCGCATTTGAAAGCGAAACGCCGGTTAGTGCCACGGTTCCGGGTTCTGTTGAATTGGAAGTAACCTATACCGAACCGGGTGTGAAAGGCGATACAGCCACCAATACCTTAAAGCCGGCTACCGTTGAAACCGGCGCGGAAGTGCAAGTTCCTCTGTTTATCAACATAGGTGAAATGATTAAAGTAGACCCGAATACCGGTGCCTACCTGGAAAGGGTAAAATAAGCACATGAGAGGTTTAAACGCTGACGCCAATTTTCTGGGTATTGAAGACGAGTCGCTTTGTTCGTATGCGCAATGTAAATACGTTATTCAGTCGGTGCCCTATGAACATACTTCAAGTTACCTGGCCGGTTCTGAAAAAGGTCCGGCTGCTATTTTAGAAGCTTCCCACTTTGTTGAGTTTTACGACGAAGAACTGGATCAGGAGACGTTTAGAAAAGGCGGTATTTGTACGCTGGAGGCGATGGATTTCCAAGGAAAGGTGAATGCGGATGCGGTAGATTTGATTGAGGCAGAAACAAGCAAGTTGTTGAACGACAATAAGTTTGTTATTTCTTTAGGCGCTGAGCATACGGTCACATTTGGTTTTGTGAAGGCCCATTTGAAGAAGTATCCGAACTTGAGTGTGTTGCAAATCGATGCGCATTCAGACTTGCGACAAGCCTACCAGGGGAACCCTTATTCCCACGCGTCTGTTATGGCCCGTGTGCATGATTTAGGGGTGAAAATCGGACAAGCCGGTATTCGTGCTCAATGCATTGAAGAAGCTGAGCTCATTAAAAGCAGTGCTCAAATTCACACGGTGTATGCCCACCAAGTAAGGCGCAACCCCAATTGGATTGCAGAGCTGGTAGATCACCTGAGCGATGAGGTTTACATTACCATCGATGCTGATGGACTGGATCCATCCATTATGCCGGCAGTAGGCACAGCAGAGCCTAACGGACTCTTTTGGGAAGAGACCATGCAACTGCTCAAAACAACCTGTGAAAGAAAAAAGGTAGTTGGATTTGATATCGTAGAATGCGCTCCGGTGGAAGGAAGTATTCTTTCGGAATTCACCTTAGCCAAACTGCTCTACCGATTGCTGGGCTATGTTTCCCAATCCAATCATTGAAATCAAACGCTATGAAAGTTTACCTGGACAATGCCGCAACTACCCCTATGGCCCCCGAGGTTCTGGATGTAGTAACCGAGGCGATGAAGCTGCATTATGGCAATCCGTCGTCTATACACTCACACGGCAGGGAAGTCAGAACCCTGATTGAAGAAGCGCGCAAATCGGTTGCAAAGCACCTTAACGTAACACCCGCTGAGGTATTCTTTACCTCAGGCGGTACCGAAGCGGATAACATGGTGATCCGATGCAGCGTGGAAGATTTGGGTGTGGAACGCATCATCACCTCTGCCATAGAGCATCATGCGGTTTTGCACACCGCTGAAGAATTGGCGAAAAAAGGTAAAATTGAGTTTGAATTGGTTCAGCTTAAGGCGGATGGGCATGTCGATTTAGACGACTTAGAAAACCGCTTGAAGTTGAGCGATAAAAAGACCTTGGTAGCCTTGATGCATGCCAACAATGAAATCGGTAATATGCTCGATTTAGGAGCTGTGGCAGAGCTAACCCAGCGCTACGGAGCCTTGTTTCATAGCGATACCGTTCAAACCATGGGGCATTACCGCTTCGATTTGCAAGAAACCAAGGTAGATTTTCTGGCTGCTGCAGCGCATAAGTTTAATGGTCCGAAAGGGGTAGGGTTCATCTACATCAGCAACCGAAACAGACTGAAACCCTACATCACCGGAGGTTCTCAAGAACGCAATATGCGCGCGGGGACAGAAAACGTGTACGGAATTATTGGTCTAGCGAAAGCCCTTGATTTGGCCTATGCCAGCATCGATCAGAAGCAAGCCCATATTCAAGGATTGAAATCGTACATGATTGAACGTTTGAAGTCTGAAATACCCGGAGTCAAGTTTAATGGCGATCCGGAAGGGCAATCGCTTTACACCGTATTGAATGTATCGTTCCCACCTTCAGCATTCTCAGAAATGATGCTCTTTAAGCTGGATATTGAAGGCATTTCTGCATCGGGAGGGAGCGCCTGTTCAAGCGGCACAGATGTAGGCTCTCATGTGTTATCGGCCTTAGGCGCAGAGCCGGGTAGAGCCAATATCCGATTCTCCTTTTCAAAGTACAATACCCGCGAAGAGATTGATTATGTGGTGGCCAAACTAAAAGAAATGCACCAAGTTTAATCTCACACCATGCGTCAACCCCACTTCACCAAACCCATTTCACTTGTCTTCTTCCTTTGCCTGAGTTTTGTTGCTACGGCACAAGAACCGCTATACAAAAAATACCCCTTACTCGACAGCGGTTACCAGGTATACTACAACGGTGATTACGAATTAGCCGGAAGCATCTATTTCTCGGCGTTGAAGGAGGCTGAGTTGAACAATGAGAAAGAGTATCTGGCTGAAACCTTCCGCTTATTGGGAGAGGTAAACAGAGCCTCGGGCAACAAGCCTTTTGCGCTTAAATACTTGAACGAAGCAGAACGTTTGTTTAATGAAATTTCAAACGACTTCGGAATAGCCTATACCAAAAACAGGAAGGCGGCCGTATACCTCCAGTGGAAGGATACGGCAGAAATGCGGACCTACTTGCGGAGTTCGATAAAAATTTGCCGGGATAAGGGGTATAAAGAAATTCTGTACAATAACTTGATTCTTGAAGCCAGTTACCTCTACAATAACCTAGGCGATTTTAAAAGTGCTTTCCCCGTTTTGTATGAAGCGGTTGCGCTGGGCAAAGAAGCGAATTTAGAACAGGATTTCCCTTACCTGTACAACAACTTCGCTTTAGCTTACCGGTACATAGGGGAATACGATAGTGCGCTGCATTACGCCAATCTGTCTTTGGAATACGCCAAAAAATTCCAGGTCCTTTCTTACATATCTGCAGCCTATTCGCAGTTATCGCTGATTTACGGTGAAGGATTTCAGGATTACAAAAAGGCCTGGGAATATGAAAGGCTGTTTCGTGTTTACTACGATACCATTTACAACGAGAGTAGGGAGCGGGAAATTTCAGAGATCGTAGAAAACTACCGCATCGAAATGGCCGAGGAACAGATCAGCGGCAAAAACAAAATCATTCGCTTAAGCATCACCATGATGGCCGCTTTGGGTGTGCTTTTTATTGTTACCATTCTGATTTTGATCCGGATGTACAGGCAGCGAAAGCAGCTCCAGCAGAATGAAATCAGTTTACGCGAAACCAACTTATTGAAAGACCGCTTATTGTCTGTTTTGTCGCACGATTTAAGGTCGCCCGTGGCCACGCTTCAGAGTACCTTGGATTTAGCGATGATGGACTCCTTGGAAAAGGATCAGCTGGATTCAATTTTTAGAGAACTGAGCATTCGCATAGAGCAAACCGGACAGCTACTCGATAACCTTTTGGTTTGGATAAAATCGCAGGTACTCCAGCTGGAGGTGAGCAAAGAGACGATTAAGGTGGCGCCGGAAGTAAACAGGGTGCAGCGCCTGTATGAGCCGGCTATTCGGCAGAAATCGCTTGTTTTTATTGTGGAGGTGAGCAGTGATGCCAGCGTCTATGCCGACTTGGAAATGTTCAGGCTCGTTTTGCGTAACCTGCTCAGCAATGCCATTAAGTTTTCAGGCAAAGGAGCCAAGGTGAGCATCACTTTCGCTCAAACAGAAAACGGTTCATCGCTCAAAATTGAAGATGAAGGAAAGGGCATCTCTGAGCAAATGATGAAGAAGATTTTTGAAAACAATGAAATCCGGACAGCCGGAACCAATGAAGAAATTGGCACCGGAATAGGGCTATCGGTTGTGAAATATTTTGTGGAGTTAAACGGAGGACAAATTCAAGTTGAAAGTACCGAAAACAAAGGCTCAACCTTTACCGTTTATTTTCCAAATAACTGATCCGGACTCTCCGGTTTGACTAGTACTACGCGCTCTTTTTCTACCATCACTTGTCCGGCTAACATGCCTTTGCGTTTGCGGATATGCTTTTTGTGGGTGTAAATAACCGGACATAAACTCTCGTTTTTTCGCTTAGAAAACCAAGCAGCCAAAGCGGCAGCGGCTTCAATGAGAGGTTCTGGAAATCCCTGTCCCGGTTTATGTTTAATGACCACATGACTGCCTGATACGTCTCTCGCATGAAGCCATAAATCGTCTTTTTTAGCGATGCGAAGCGTGAGGATATCATTGTCGGGAGCCGATTTACCAACTAAAATGCTAAAGCCAAGGTGCGTGAATTCGTGATAGGGACTGCGTTCATCGTGGGCGATTTTTTCCTTCTCAGCGAGCAGAAAGGGCTTTAATTCCGCCCAGTTTCGGGCTTCTGCGATAGCTTCTTGCGCTTTTTCCAGCTCAGGCAAGCCAGCTTCTAAATGCGCCACTTTTTCTGCTGCAAAACGAAGCTCAATCGCTTGGTTCTTCGCTTTTTGATAATAGCGCTCAGCGTTTTCTCTAGCCGTGAGTTTTGGCTTTAGGGGAATGAGAACTTCATCCCCACTCACGTAATCAGGTAGCTTCACGTCTTTCAGCCCATCTGCAATTTGCCAGAGATTGCTCATAATTAAGTCGCCAAAGTGACGGTAACTCTCTGCGTTGGAAAGTTTGTTGTGTTTGATGCGTGCCGACTGTAAGTGCTTTTCCAAGTCGAGCAAACGCTTCTTCCATTGCTCCGTTAGTCGGCTTTTCTCTTGATGAAAATGCCAGTTTTTGAGGTAGGAGGAGGAAAAGGCTTGCCAGGCATCGCTGATCCGCGTGAAGGTTTGGGCACCCTCTTGTTTCCAAGGCGTCAAATCCGCCTCGTTTTCGTGTTTGTTGAGGTATATACTACCGCTTAAAAACAAGGCTTTCCATTCGCTCAAGTCAAGTGTGGCATCAAGCTCCATCAAACGACGGTACCACGGGAAACTTTGGGCCGCAGTAGCGTAGTTTCTTTTCCCTGAGCGGAGTTCCTCCCAGTTCGGGGGCGGAATATGTTTGGCGTGAAAGGAGCCCTGCAGGTCGTCTTTCTTCCACAGACTTACCTGCGCATTAGGGCCGTAGCACTGGATATACAGGGTTTGTCCTAAGCTGAAATTCAGTTCAAAACTTCGTTCATCCGGATGCACCTGAACGGCCTCCAGCACATCAGGCTGCAGGTTTTGAAATTGCTTCAATCGTTTCCGGGCTTGCACAGTGAGTTCGTCTGGAAAACCGATAAAGAAATGTCCGGCATCCCAAAGGAGTCGCCAATTTACAAGGCGTTGATCCGGACTAAGCCATTGCAGGTAGAGCTCGTTTTTGCTTATCGAAAAGGCGTCGTGAAAGCGGTATCCGAGCAAGGTTTCCCGCTGCTCGCGTACAAAGCGTTCAATGTACCAGGCATGCAAGAACAACATTAGCGTTGCGTAAATTCCCCATCCAGATCGGTTAATGCTTCCGGGTAGGAATCCGTTACCAAGATGGTATGTTCGTATTGAGCAGAAAGCTTCCCATCGATAGTGCGCGCGGTCCAGCCGTCTTTTTTGTCCACTTTGGCGCGTGCTTTCCCCGCGTTGATCATGGGTTCAATGGTGAATACCATTCCCGGTGCTAAAACGGGACCGGAATCTTTCGGTGCGGTATGCGGCACTTCCGGATCTTCGTGAAACTTAAGGCCAACACCGTGTCCGCAAAACTCATACACCACGCTGTAGCCGTGGGCCGTGGCGTGTTTGTTAATCTCGTAACCGATGTTTCCCAGTTTATTGCCCGCTACACACTGCTCAAACCCGATGTGCAGGCATTCTTTGCTTACGCGCATCAAGCGTTTCGCGTAATCGTTTACAGAACCTATTTCATACATCTTGCAGGTATCGCCAAAATAGCCGTTGAGAATGGTGGTTACATCAATGTTCAGTATGTCGCCATCGCGCAATTCGTATGGTCCCGGTATGCCGTGGCAGATTACGTCGTTTACCGAAGTGCAACACGATGCCGGAAAGCCGTTGTAGCCTTTGGTGGCTGGTGTAGCGCCGTGATCGCGCACAAATTCCTCACACTTTTGATCAATGAAGGCTGTGCTGATTCCGGGAACCGCAAATTGTTCGAGGTATTTGAGCGTTTGGGCCGCCAGAATGCTACTTTTCCGGATGCCTTCAATTTGTTCTGCTGTTTTAATGGTAATGGCCATGAGCACGGCAAAAGTAGCGAATTAAGCGCTATTCTGGGTTTGGAATCTGCTTGGCCACGTAGGTTTTGATGCGGCGAAGTGTTTGACCTTCCATCTCATCTTCTAAAACCAACAAGCGGGCAGCCGGATCGTCTAGGACTTCATCCAAAGTGCGAATCCTTCCAATGGGTACTTGCCGTTCCACCAGGCCTTGGTATACCTCATCGCGGTTTAGTTTGAGCGAGGCTGCATTGAGCTCAGCGAGCAAATTTTGGCGGTGAATCACCCGATTTTGATTGCTGCTGTAGTGTGGGTTTTGAGCGATGGAAGAACAGGATAGGGCTTCACAAAGCGCGTGAAACTGTTTATCGCTTCCAACCGCCAAAACCAATCGCTTTCCATCGCTAAACTGGAGTATTTCACCATAGGGAGCTATACTCGGATGCAGGGTTCCCAGGGGACCGGGAATTTGTCCCGACATCAAATACGCGGAAGCTTGATTGGCCAGAGAAGCTAAGGCGGTATCAAATAGGTTCAATTCGATCAACTGGCCTTTTCCGGTTTGAGCTCTATTTAACAAGGCCAGAAGCAAGGCCTCTTTCACTTGGTGCGAAGCCAACACATCGATTAACGCTACCGGCATCTTGCAGAGCTCGCCTGAAGCGGTACCCGTCATGGACAGAAATCCGCTCTCCGCCTGCAGAACCATATCAAATGCGACTCTTTGGTCATTTTCTCCAAAGCCGCTGATATTGGCCCAGATAAGGGTGGGGAAGCGTTGCACGATTTCGCTTTTACTGAGCTTGAATTTAAGCAGGTCGCCCGACTTAAAATTACTGACTAAGATATCTGCGGAGGCCAGGCGTTGCAGGAATTCGTTTCGTTGGGCCTCGTCTGTTAAATCCAGGCGAATAAGCTTTTTCTTGTAATTGGCACCGGCGAAGTAGGAGGAGAGGCTGTTGGCGGGGTTTTCAGTAGCCAGTTTCCATTGGCGTGTGATATCGCCTCTACCCGGGGCTTCAATTTTAAGGACTTCCGCCCCCAGTTCGCTAAAAAAACTCCCAACTAGCGGTCCGGCCAGTACTCCTGCTAACTCAATGATTTTAAGATCTTTTACCGGACTCATTTTAACATGGCGGCGGCCAAGAAATTATAAAAATACAATACGAAGAAGAGTGCGGTAAGTACCATCATTCCCATTATTTTGGAGCGAATGAGTTTGGTTGTTGTATCGCTTACCGGTTGCGGAAACATAAACAGCAGGATACCCACTACCGAGCCCCCGATGATGGTAACGAATACCGGAAAGAATAAGTTGACAAACCAAAAGAAGGAATTCTCCATTTCTTTGTTGTAATTCTGGCTAACGGAGGCCACGATGTTCAGTAAGAACATAAAACCAAACATGCGCAAGATGCGAGGGTGGATTGCCAGATTTTTCATGCCACAAAACTAGCGAAAACATAATGAGCTTTTCAACGGAAGATCAAGAAGCCCGAAACGGTTAACGCTCATGAAAGGGGAAATAAAGCTAGGGGAGAAGTCCGCTTTTCACGCACCTGCAGTGGAATAAGCCTTCGTGTTTGTTGTGCTAAGAAGCCGTCGCCCTGGACAAAGCTGGTGGAGCAAACTAGCTTTGAATGTATCGGCTTTCAGACTTTGGCTCTTTTAGAACAGCATGGCTATGCCGACTAACCGTTTTGGCCTACCTAAAATAATGTTCGTTAGTTCACCCCCTTATGTAAGGTTACAGAGGCTTATCTAAGGCTTATCTAAGGTTTATCTGCGGGACGTCCCCGAACTATCCCTTAACGAAGGGGTATGGGTATTGCCCTCTGAGGTATTCAACTTGACCCATATCGAAACCTTGCTTTGAAAGCGCCAGCCTCAGATTCTAGGGATGCCAATGTTGAGCCATGGCATTGTAGACCACAAGGTAGAGCATACCCGCCACTCTGTTAATACGTTATACGTAACGCATTAACAACCCTAATTCGGAAAAAAGCCTTACTTTTACTACGCTTAAAAACTAGTTAGTGGCAATGGCAGGACGACTACCCGAACCGACACTTCGACACCTGACCAGACAACAGCCCGACACAGAAAAAAAATAAAAAATGCCCAACGCACAAGGAAATTTTTTTGCCAACGCATTTGGCACATTTGGTTTTTCCCGACACACAAACCAACGCTTCAAAAAATCAAAAGAGCCAAGCCGACCAAAGCCCACCCACCACCCCAAACTATTTTTAAAACATTCTCTAACTTTGTAACGAAATAACGTGAGCAAGAAATAAATATGACGACACTCTTTATTAAAAATATGGTTTGCAACCGCTGTATTATGGTGGTGCAAAATGAAATGGATAAATTGGGCTTTGATGTTAAGAATATCAAATTAGGAGAAGTTACACTTGATAAAGAACCTACGCTCGAAGAAAAAAACAACTTAGAAAAGGTTTTAGTTCCATTGGGTTTTGAAATCATTGACGATAAAAAAAGCCGTATCATTGAGCAGATAAAGAATATAATTATTGACTTGGTACATCATCAGGACAACGATATTAAAACCAATCTTTCAGATGTATTAAGCAGTAAGTTATACCACGATTATAATTATTTATCCAACCTTTTTTCAGAAGTAGAGGGTACAACCATTGAAAAATATTTTATTGCCCAAAAAATAGAAAAAGTAAAAGAACTATTAGTATATGATGAATTGTCTTT
>FWPV01007745.1_pt1 | contig 19285 bp, 13 predicted proteins | sample 2228371 | NCBI WGS metagenome assembly FWPV01 (sample SAMEA103939776, study PRJEB20133) | metagenome
CAGGCACCTCTGAGGTGCCTGGCACCTTGCACCTTCGTGTAGAAATCCCACACCGGCCGTTCGCGGCACTGAAACAGGTGCCAGGCACTTTGGTGAAGTGCCTGGCACCTGTAGAAATCCCACTCAAGCCGTTCGCGGCACTGAATTTTGGGGAGTGGGCGACGACAATGCCAGGGCCAGGGCCAGGGCGAGGGCAAGCCTCGCCCTTACAGATGGGGGTAAAAACCCACGCCGGCCGTTCGCGGCACTGAATCTTGGGGGTGGGCGACGGCAATGCCGTCGCCCACCCTGCGCCCATCCTACCCGGCAGAAGAGGAGAAGTAGATGATGGACACCGTGATCGAAGCAACAGACCTGCACAAGCATTTTGGCCCCGTCCGCGCCGTGGATGGGCTGAGCCTGACGGTGCGGGCCGGGGAGATCTATGGCCTGCTGGGCCCCAACGGTTCGGGCAAAACGACCCTGATCCGGCTGCTCATCGGGCTGCTAAAACCGACCTCAGGCAGTGTCAGCGTGCTGGGCCAGCTCATGCCCAACAAGGCGGTCTTGGCCCAGGTGGGCTACATGACCCAGGCCTGCGCCCTGTATGAAGAGCTCACCGTGCGGGAAAATGTCGCCTTTTTTGCCGAGATGTGCGGCGGAGCCGCTCGGGAGCGGGTGGAGGAGATGGTGGCCCTGGTCGGCCTCCAGGAACGGGCCGGCAGCCTGGTGCGCACCCTGTCGAGTGGCATGAAGCAGCGTGTATCCCTTGCCTGCGCACTGGTGCACCGCCCTCGGCTGCTGCTGCTGGACGAACCGACGGTGGGCGTTGACCCCCAACTGCGCGCCACTTTCTGGACCTACTTCCGCCGCCTGGCCGGCGAGGGGGTAACAGTGATCGTCTCCAGCCATGTGATGGACGAGGCCGAACGCTGCGACCGGCTGGGCTTTGTGCGCCAAGGCCGGCTGCTGGCCGAAGGATCGGCCGCCGAGCTACGAAGCCAGGCCGGCACGGCCACGCTGGAAGAAGCCTTTCTGCGCTTTGCCGAAGGAACCATAGAAGGAGGAGCTCTATGAACGCCCGGCGCATCTTTGCCCTGGCCCGCCGCGTTATGCGGCAAATAACGCGCGACCGGCGGACGGTCGGTCTGTTGCTGTTTGTGCCCATGTTAGTTCTGACCCTGGGCGCGATCCTGTTCCGCTCCAAGCCGGCGGCCATCCCCCTGGGCATCGTCAACGACGACCAAGGATTGACGACCCCCCTCACCGGCAAACTGGTCATTGGGCAGCGCATCGCCGACGATCTGGCCGCCGGTGACACCTTTGCGCTCGTGGCGCTGCACCGCGAGGAGATTGACGGCGCGCTGCGCGACGGCAGCGTGCAGGGGGTGCTCGTCTTCTCTGAGGATTTCTCCGCCGGATTCCTCCAGAACCACCAGGCGGTGCTCGACCTGCGGCTGGAAGGCTCCAACCCGACGCGCAGCATGATGATCACCGCCCGCGTCACCGAGGCGGCGATCAAGGCGCTGGCCGGGCTGGCAGCGACGGGATTGGGACTGCCTGGCGTAGCCCAGGCCGGTTCGGGGGAAGCCAGGCTGCCCGTCAGCGTCCGGGCAACCTACCTCTTTGCCGGCGAAGAGTTCGACACGATGGACTTTGTCGCGCCGGTCTTTATCGCTTTTCTGGCGCTTTTCTTCGTTTTTCTACTGACATGCGTCGCCTTTTTGCGCGAGCGGTCGCAGGGCACCCTGGAGCGCCTGTTGGCCACCCCGGCCACCCGCCTGGAGGTGGTGCTGGGCTACATGCTGGGCCTGGGGCTTTTTGCCCTGCTCCAGGTAGCGGTCATCCTCTTTTTCACCGTCTGGGTGATCGGCATCCACTACCTGGGCAGCCTGGCGCTGCTGTTCCTGGTGGTCGTCCTGCTGGCCGTGGTAGGCGTCAACCTGGGGATCGTGGCTTCGGCCTTTGCCCGCAACGAGTTCCAGGTGGTGCAGTTTATCCCCCTGCTGATCATCCCTCAGGTGTTGCTGGGCGGCACCTTCTGGGCGGTGGAGGAGATGCCGGGCTACTTGCAGCCGTTCGCCTACCTGATGCCCATCACCTACGCCAACCGGGCGCTGCGCGACGTGATGCTCAAGGGCTGGGGCCTGGCCGAGATCTGGCCCAATCTGCTGATTTTATTGGGGATCGCGGCGCTGCTCATCGGCCTGGGGGCGTTGACGATGCGGCGCGAGGTGGCGTGAAGGGGCTGCTCACACCAACGCCGCCGCCAGGCGCTCCAACCCGCCGACCACATCCGTCCCCAGGTGGAAGCGGATCACCCGCCGCCCAGCAGCCAGCAGCGCCTGTTTGTCGCCCAGAGCCTGGGCCATCTTGAGCACCCCGAAGGTCATGGACGATTCAGGGGAGCCGGCCTCGTCGGGGATGGGCAGATCGCGCACCGGGTCGGAGGTGAGCTGCAGGAACAGGCCGTTCCCGGCGTCGCCCTTGTGTAGCTGGCCGGTGGAGTGCAGGAAGCGCGGCCCGTACCCGACCGTGGTCGCCAGCTTGAGCTTGTCGCGCAGCCGCAGCCGCAACCTGTGGAGTGCGGCGTCGGCCTCGGCAGTGGGCTGGATGTAGGCCTGCAGGGCGATATAATCGCCGGGCCGGGCCTGGGCCAGGAAGCCGTTCAGGGCGGCAGCGGTGAGGGGGGCCGGTTCATCGTGGGGCAGCACGCCGGTCTGGCGGTACGCATCAACCGCCCGCCGGGCCAGCACCTTGGCCGCCTCCACGTCCGGCTGATCGAAGGGGTTGATCCCCAGCCGCTGCCCGGCCACGGCGGTGGTCATCTCCCACAGGAAAAATTGCGCACCCAGGTCGTACACATCCCGCAGAGGCAGGCGTACCACCGGATGGGCATGGGATAGTAGAGATTGAATCGTATCTCCAATCTCTACCATCCGATCTCCAATATCCAGGCAGACAAAAAGGCGGTCGGCACCGTACACCTCTGGCGGCCCCGGTGGCTCGCCTACCACCGGCACAATGCCCTTGCCCTCCTTGCCGCTGCTCTCGGCGATGAGCTGCTCGGCCCAGTCGCCAAAGCTGGCGATGGTCGGCGGAACGACAAAGGTGACCTTGTCGCGGCCGGCTTGTGCCAGTTCGCCCAAGATGGCCCCCAGCCAGGCGGCGGGATTGTCGCGGACCGGCACTTCCGGCCCGCAAGCTTGGGCTGCGGCCAGGGCGCGATCCAGCAGGCGGGACAGGTCCACCCCAACCAACGCCGCCGGAACCAGCCCAAAGAAGGAGAGAGCCGAATAGCGCCCGCCGATGTTCGGGTCGTTGAAGAATGTCTCGCGGAAGCCATAGCGGCCGGCCAGGGCGGCCAGCTTGCTGCCGGGATCGGTGATGGCCAGAAAGTGGCTGCCTGCCCGTTCGGCACCCAGCGCCTCTGCCACCCGGTTGTAAAAGAAGTGGAAGAAAGAGAGGGTCTCCACTGTGGTGCCCGACTTGGTGGAGACGATAAACAGGGTGCGCGCCGGGTCGAGGCGTTCGGCGTGGGCCAGGACCGCGCCCGGGTCGGTGCTATCCAGCACGGCCAGGCTGGGGGGGGTAGCAACCTGACCCACAAATACCTTGCCGAACAGTTCGGGGGCCAGGCTAGAGCCACCCATGCCCAGCAGCAGCACGTCGCTGTAGCCGTCGGCGCGCACTGCCCGGGCCAACGCCTCCAGACGGGGCACCTCTCCCCGCATCGCTTCGGCGGTGTGCAGCCATCCCAGCCGGTCGGCGATCTCTTTCGGTTCCGCCTTCCAGACGGTGTGGTCGTGGGCCCAGATGCGGGCCACGATTCTCTTCCGGGCCATCTCCTCCAGCACGGCATCTATTGCCGGCCGGTATGGGCCCAGGCTGGCCGTGCCCCATTCTTCTCTTCCCAGTGCATCCTGCCGATGAGCCACCCTCTTTTCCTCCTTTCGCCGACCGTCAGCCGGCGGAGCGCAACTGCTCGCCCTTGGCCTCGATGCTCGCCAGCAGCGAATCGAAAGAGCGGGCAAAGGCGATCACGCCGTCCGCCAGCAGCTTCTGGGTGATCGCTGCCAGGTCTATCCCCCACTGCGCCAGATGGGCCAGGTGGGCGTGCGCCTCGTCCACCCCCTGCTCCAGGGTCAGGGCCACAGTGCCGTGATCGCGAAAGGCGACCAGGGTTTCCGGCGGCACGGTATTGACCGTGTGTGGGCCGATAAGGGCATCCACGTACAGAGTGTCGGGATAGGCCGGGTTTTTGGTGCTGGTGCTGGCCCACAACGGACGCTGGACGCGAGCGCCCTGGGCAGCCAGGCGCTGCCACCGCTCGCCGGTCAGGTTCTTTTGAAACAGGGCGTAGGCAACCTTGGCGCTGGCAATGGCAGCCTTTCCCTGGAGAGGCGCGACGGGTCGGTCTCTGGCGATGTTGTCCAGCGCCTTGTCCACGGCAGTATCTATGCGGCTGACGAAAAAGGAGGCCACCGAGGCTACCTTTGCCAGATCGCCTCCTCTGGCGGCCAACCTCTCCAGGCCGGCCAGGTAGGCGTCAATCACCGCCTGATACTGGTCCAGGGCAAAGATGAGGGTGACGTTGACATTAACCCCTTCGCCGATGAGCGCCTCGATCGCCGGCAGGCCCTGGGGCGTGGCCGGCACCTTGATCATCACGTTGGGCCGGTCCAGAGCAGCAAACAGCCGCCGCGCCTCGGCAATGGTCTTTTGAGTATCGTAGGCCAAGTGGGGGTTGACCTCCAGGCTGACATACCCATCCAGGCCATCGGTCTGTTTATAGACCGGCAGCAGGATGTCGGCAGCGCAGCGGATGTCGTCCAAGGCCAGCGCCTCGTATATTTCAGGCACCGACCTGCCATTGGCCGTCATGAATCTCAAGGCATCGTCATAGTCCTCGCTGCCGGCAATTGCCTTCTCAAAGATGGTGGGGTTCGAGGTCATGCCGCGCAGCCCGTCGTCCACCAGCGTCTGGAGCTCACCGGTGGTGAACAGCGAACGACGGATAAAGTCGAGCCACAGCGATTGACCCAGCGCAGCCAGTTGTTTGAGTTTGGACATTGTTCGGTCCTCCATCACTTTTTTGTTCGTTCCAGGCACGCCTTTGCCCGCGCCGCCACCGCCTGGGCCGTAAACCCAAACTTTTCGGCCAGCACTTTGTACGGGGCAGAGGCCCCAAAGCGGTTCAGAGCGACGATCTCGCCGCTGCTGCCTACATACCGTTCCCAGCCCAGCGGCACCGCCGCCTCTACGGCCAGGCGCGCCGTCACCCCCGGCAGCAGAACCGAGTCGCGGTAGGCCTGTGGCTGCGCCTCGAACCGCTCCCAACTGGGCATCGAGATCACCCGGGCGGCGATCCCTTCTGCCGCCAGGAGTTTCCCCGCCTCCAGGGCCACCGCCACTTCTGAGCCGCTGGCGATGAGCTGAACCTGCGGGTCTTGGGCGTCGGCAACGACATAGGCTCCCCGGGCCACAGCGGTGGGGTCCGTTTCGGCCAGGATGGTCAGGTTCTGGCGGCTGAGCAGCAAGGCAACCGGGCCGGTGCGGTGTTTGGCGATGAAACGCCAGGCGCCGACCGTTTCCCTGGCATCGGCAGGGCGGATCACGGTCAGTCCGGGGATGGCCCGCAGGCTGGCGATGTGCTCCACCGGCTGATGGGTGGGGCCATCCTCGCCGACAAAGATGCTATCGTGGGTAAAGATGTAAATAACCGGCAGGCGCATCATGGCTGCCAGACGGATACTGGGCCGCATATAATCGCTGAACACCAGGAAGGTGCTGCCATAGGGCCGAAAGCCGCCGTGCAGGGCCAGGCCGTTCAGGATGCCCCCCATAGCGTGCTCGCGGATGCCAAAGTGCAGGTTGCGCCCGTCGTACTCCCCTTTGCGCACTGCCGGATAGGCGCTGAGATAGGTCTTGGTCGAGGGGTGCAGGTCAGCCGAGCCGCCGACCAGTTCCGGCAGCGTTGGGGCCAGGGCAGCCATGATCTTGCCGCCGGCGACGCGGGTGGCGACGGGGGCGTCCTCTGGCCTGAAGGTTGGCAGCGCCTCTTCCCAACCGGCCGGGAGCTCACCGGCCATGCGGCGTCGCCACTCGGCGGCCAGGTCGGGATAGGCTTCGGCGTAGCGGACCAGGAGCGCCTCCCATTCGCCTTGGTCAACGGCCCCCCGGCCAAGGGCGGCGCGAAAGCGGGCCAGCACCTTGGCGGGGATGAGGAATTGAGCATCGGGCGGCCAGCCCAGCGCCTCCTTGGTCAGCCGCACCTCGTCGGCACCCAACGGCTCGCCGTGAGCCTGGGCTGTGTCCTGCTTGTGCGGACTGCCGTAGCCGATGTGGGTGCGGCACATGATCAGGGACGGACGCTCTGTATCGGCCTGGGCCCGGCGGATGGCCCTGGCAACGGCGGCGCGGTCATGGCCGTCCACCGCCTGCACCTGCCAGCCATAGGCAGCAAAGCGTTTTCCTACATCTTCGCTGAAGGCCAGGGCTGTGTCGCCCTCGATGGTGATGTGGTTATCGTCGTACAGATAGATGAGCTTGCCCAGCCCCAGGTGCCCGGCCAGCGACGCTGCCTCGTGGGAAATCCCCTCCATCAGGTCGCCATCGCTGACGATGGCGTAGGTATAGTGGTTCACAATCTCAAAGCCGGGCCGGTTGAACGTCGCGGCCAACATCCGTTCGGCCAGGGCCATCCCCACGCCGACGGCAAAGCCCTGCCCCAGCGGCCCGGCTGTCGTCTCCACGCCGGGGGTTTCGCCATGCTCCGGGTGGCCGGGGGTCAGGCTGCCCCACTGCCGGAACTGCTGGATCTGCTCCAGGGGCAGATCGTAGCCGGTCAGGTGCAACAGGCTGTAGAGCAGCATGGAACCATGCCCGGCCGAGAGCACGAACCGGTCGCGGTCCGGCCAGGTCGGATCGGCCGGGTTGTGTTTCAGAAAGCGGGTCCAGAGAACGTAGGCCACGTCGGCCATGCCCAACGGCATGCCGGGATGGCCAGAGTTGGCCTTTTGCACGGCATCCATAGCCAGGGTGCGGATGGTGTTGACACACTGTTGATCCAGATCTGCTTTCATAAAACCGTCTCCTCGTCATGTTATAGCCCGGCAAAGGTCCCAAACCTTGCCAGGTTGGCATCCAGATTTAGGGCAAAGGCACAGCCAGCGGCCTTGGAACAGGGCGGGGACGGATGAACTGGGCCAGCCCCAGGGCCACAACCACGATAATCACGCCCGCCAGGAAGGTGGCCGACGGGGCGATCCGCTCCCACAAGATACCGCCCAGCACCGGCACGGCCAGGGCCGAGATGTGATTGATGGTCTGCGCCAGCCCAACGTTGCTGCTGATCTCGTCCGGCGCGTGGGCGATCTTTTGAAAGTAGGAATCCACCGCCAGGCTAAAGCCGAAAAAGACATTGTCCAATACGAATAGAACATAAAGAACGGGCAGGTACGAGACATAGGCATAGCCCAGGAAGACGCCGATCAGCCCGATAAAGTTGACCGTCAGCACCTTGCGCTCGCCAAAGCGGGCCACCACGCGGCCCAACTGGGCCGCCGAGTAGGTGCTCACCAGGTTATTGACCAGAAACAGGGTCGCTGCCTGACGCACGCTGATGCCATGCACCTGGACCAGCAAAAAGATGGCAAAGGTGGTAAAGATGTGACGGCGGCAGCCCATCAGAAAGGTCAGGGCGTAGTAGAGCCAGTAGTCGCGGCGAAAGACCACCTTGCGCCGCTGGCGCTGGGCGCTTTGCCTCTGCCCGTCGCGCAGGGTGAACAGGCTGCCGACAATGACCACTCCCCCCACCACGTAGAGCAGTGTGCGATAGCCCCAGGCGGGGATGTGCAGCGGCCCAATCCGCACGCCGTCTATAAATACCCAGATGACTACCGTCCCAATGACCGAAGCCAGGGCAGCAATGCTCCCCAGGCGACCCAGGACCTTGGGGGTTTCCTCCTGACCATGCCCCATAAGCACCAGGCTGGAGCTGCTGGGGTAGAAAAAGTGAAAACCAAAGCTCATCACCAGCGTGCCCAGAAGCAGAGTGGTGAATGTGCTCGACCAGCCGGTGAAAACCAACCCCAGCCCCAGCAGCAGCACGCTCAGGCCCATCACCCGCATCTCCGATAGCCACAACACCAGGAAGCCCATCACAAAGCCCATCAGGCCGGGGATCTCGCGCACCGATTGGATGATGCCGATCTGCTCGGCGTGGACCCCCAACACTTCGACGGCAAAGTTGGTGAAAACCGCCTGCCAGATATTGAATCCAAAATAGAGGATGAAATTGGCGAAAGCCAGGATGCGAAACAGCCGCTTTGTATCTTCCATCACACCTTGGTCCTCAAGTCGGGGACCAGTATAGCACGTTTGGCAGCTTTTGGAAAACCGGGAATCCGCCAGGGTAGAGGCTTCAGGCAGTAGGGCGGCTTTGTTAGTCGGGCAGCAAGCCCGACCCACGGTGGTAGTTTGTCGGGGGCCGCGTTCTGGAGTATAATGGCGATACCGATCCACCTTTGATGGAGGAAACAGAATGGAAGAACCCTCATCCTCCCGGCCGGGTTGCGGCCAATGGCTGCTCCTGCTGGCGGTGGCCTTGTGGCTGGCCGCTGTGCCGCCGGCCGTTACCCTGACCCTTTCGGTAGCGATCAACCGTCCCCCCGATACGCTGACCACGTTTGGGCTGGTCGCTTCTGGCACGGCAGCCCTGCCGAATTGGGCATTTGCCCTGCTCACAACAGGGCTGACCTTGGGGCTGTATCTGATGGCGTTCGTGCCGGTTTATCTGGCCGCCCGGCGGCCAGGGCGCGAGCTGCTGCGCACTACCGCCACCCTTGCCCTGGTCATCGCCCTGTTCCAAACGATTAACGCTGTGGCCCGCCTGTTGGGGCCGGAGGTGGGGCCGACGACGTTCGGCCCTGGCACGTCGGAGCGGGCTATTACGGCGGCGCTGCGCCTGGCGCTGATTTTGCCCTTCCTGCTGCTGGGGGTGCCTGTCCTGGCGGCCAGGCTGAGGGACCGGGTGGAAACCCACCGCCACAGAGGCTCACTGCTCAAAGTGTGGCAGCGGGCCGGCCTGCGGCTATGGCTCAATTCGTCGGCCTGGTGGCTGGCGTTGGCCTGCGGCGCAGCTATCGTCTGGCCTTGGGTGCTGGTCGGCTCGCTGGGCAGCGTCGGCACGACGGCGGCCAACGCGCTTCAGGCCCTGCCCAACGCCCTGGGCGAGGAGATCCTCTTTCGCGGATTTGCCCTGGCCTGGCTGTGGCGGGCGGCGCGCAACCGCACCGGGGCCGCTGCCGGGAGCTTGTTGCTGTTCGTCGCCGCCCAGGGGGGCACCGTCCTGCCCTACGGCGACTGGGGGGCGCTGCTGCGCTTCGTCGCGGCGCTGGGCCTGGGCCTGCTGGCGACCGAGTTGACGGCGCGGGCCGGCGGCTCGATCTGGCCGGCGGTGGCGCTCCATTTCCTGTACGACTGGTTTCGCCTGGCCTTTGTGGACCCCCGCAGTCAGACCGAGATCCTCCACTGGCTGGTGCAGGTCTGGGCCCCGTTGGCGGCCGGCGGGTTGGGCCTGTTGCTGTGGGGCGGGCGCAAGGTCGTGGAGCTCCTCCGCACCCACGCCACGGCCGGGCCAAGCCTGGGAGGGACCCTCACCGCAGCGGGCCTGGCGAGCCTGGGCTGGGCCGGGGTTGTTGCGTTGTACCTGACGCTGGGCATCCCCGGCTTTCATCCCGATGGCTTTCTTATCATCCTGGATGAGCAGGCCGACCTGCGTCCGGCGGCAGCCATCGCCGACCCGGTCGAACGGCGGGCGTGGGTGTATCGCACTCTAACCGAGACGGCGGAGCGCAGCCAGGCCCCGTTGCGGGCCGAACTCGACCGGCAGGGGGTGCCCTACCGGCCCCACTATCTGATCAACATGATCGAAGTGCTGGACCGCCCTGGCCTGCGACGCACCTTTGCTCGGAAGCCAGGGGTGGCCATGGTGCTGTTTCAAGCCGGTGTGCGGCGCTACGCCCATCCCTTCCAAATTCCTGCCGCCGATGTCAGTGGCCCGCGCGGCGTCGAGTGGAATGTGCGAGAGGTGGGCGCCGACCGGCTATGGGAGCTGGGCTACATCGGTCAGGGGGTGATCGTCGGCAGTGCCGATACCGGTGTGGCCTGGGACCACCCGGCGCTCAAAGCGGCCTACCTGGGCTGGGATGGCAACGCTGCCGACCACAACTACCACTGGTTCGATCCGTGGGATAACAGCCCTGTGCCGTGGGACGACAACGGCCACGGCACTCACACCACCGGCACGATGGTGGGCCAGGATGGGGAAAACCAGATCGGCCTGGCACCGGGGGCGCGCTGGATCGCCTGCCGCAACATGCGCCACGGCATCGGCAACCCGGGCAGCTATGTGAGCTGCATGGAGTTCCTGTTGGTCCCCTTCCCGCTGGGCGGCGATCCGTTCCACGACGGTGACCCGGCACGGGGGGCGCATGTGGTCAACAACTCGTGGGGCTGCCCCGCCCGAGAAGGCTGCCTGCCCGACACGCTGCGCCTGGCGGTGGACCACCTGCGGGCAGCAGGCCAGATGATGGTCGCCAGCGCCGGAAACGAGGGGCCGGGTTGCAGCACCGTCCAGGACCCACCGGCCCTGTACGACTCGGTCTTGAGCGTGGGGGCCATCGAGCAGGGCGATCGGGTGGCAACCTTTAGCAGCCGTGGGCCGGTGGCCGCCGACGGCAGCCAGCGCCTCAAGCCCGATATAGTCGCGCCCGGGGTGGACATTCGCTCGGCAGTGCCCGGCGGTTATACCAGCAGTGAGGGCACCTCTATGGCCGGGCCGCACGTGGCCGGGGCGGTGGCCCTGCTCTGGTCGGCCAGGCCGGAGCTGATGGGTGACCCGGACCGCACCGAGGCGCTGCTCATCGAGACGGCCCAGCCGCTGACGCCCGACACCGTGTGCTCCACTGCGCCCAACTGGCTGGCCCAGCTAGGCGGTGCAGGAGTGTTGGTGGTGTGTGCCTGTGGCGGGGATGGGCCGGATAGCGTGCCGAACAACATCTACGGCTGGGGGCAGGTGGATGTGTGGGCAGCGGTGCACAAGTAGGGGCCGGGGGGCGTAGGCGCGAACTTGCGGCTGGCGATTGAAATCGCGCCTTGAAGGGCCTTCGGCCGGCTGTCCGCCTGCGCGGACAGAGGCGTCTACGCAGGTAGACGCCTGGCTGCAAGGGCCAGTTCGCACCCCTGCCCCCTGGCTACTCACCACCGACGATCGCGTCATAGATCGCCTGGAGCTCCTCCTCCGAGTAGAAATGGATGACCAGCCGCCCCTGTCCCTTGCGGTTGCGATAGAGGTCCACTTTGGTGCCCAGCGTCTCGCGGAACTCTTTTTCCAAAGCCTGGGTCTCCGGGTCTGCCGGTTCCTTGGGCTGCCTGGGCGGAGGCTCGGCCAATAGGCGGCGGACCAGCTCCTCGGTCTGGCGCACACTCAGCGCCTTGCCCACCACCGTCTTGAGCGCCGCCACCTGAGCTTCGGGCGTGGGCAACGCCAGCAGGGCGCGGGCGTGTCCCTCCTGAATCGTGCCATCGGCCAACGCCTGTTTCACCTCGGCCGGCAGGCGCAGCAGGCGCAGGGTGTTGGTCACGGCCACGCGGCTCTTGCCTACCCGCTCGGCCACCTGCTCCTGGGTCAGGCCAAACTCCTCGACGAGCTGGCGAAAGGCCGCCGCCTCCTCCAGGGGGTTCAGATCGGCGCGCTGGATGTTTTCCACCAGGGCCAGCTCCAGCGTCTGTTGCGGGGTAGCCTCTTTGACGATGGCCGGCACCGTCGCCAGACCGGCCAGCCGCGCTGCCTGCCAGCGCCGCTCCCCGGCGATGAGCTGGTAACGCTCCGGTCCCTGCCGGGTGACAATGAGCGGCTGAATGAGGCCATGCTCTTTGATGGAGGCTGCCAACTCGGCCAGCGCGTCGGGATCGAGGGCGGCGCGTGGCTGCATCGGGTTGGGGGTGATGACTGTGACCGGCACCTGGACCAGGCCGGCCGGCGGCTCCTGAGCCACAGGGATGAGGGCTTCCAACCCCTTGCCAAGTCCGCTGCGTTTGGTCACCGGTTTCTCTCCATAAACTCTTCGGCCAGCTTCTTGTAGGCCAGCGCCCCGGCCGAATCGGGCGCATAGCTCAGGATCGTCTCGCCATAGCTGGGTGCTTCGCTCAGCCGCACGGTGCGGGGGACGACCGACTGGAACACATGGCCGGGAAAGTAGCGCCGCACCTCGTCCACCACCTGCTTTGCCAGGTTGGTCCGGGCGTCGAACATGGTCAGCACCACGCCGGCGATGGTCAGGCGGGGGTTGAGGTTATCGCGCACCAGATAGATCGTCTTGAGCAGGTGGCCCAGCCCTTCCAAGGCCAGATACTCGCACTGGACCGGGATGATCACCCCATCCCGCGCCGCTGCCAGGGCGTTGACCGTCAGCAGCCCCAGGCTGGGCGGGCAGTCGAGAAAGATATACTCGTAGCGGTCCATCACCGGTTCCAATGCCCGGCTCAGGCGGTACTCGCGGGCCATCAGCCCCACCAGCTCTACCTCGGCCCCGGCCAACGCCGTCGCCGAAGGCAGCAGGTCCAGGCGCACCTGCCTGGTGAGCAGGATCGCCTGCTCGGCCGGCACGCCGTTGAGCAGCACGTCATAGGTCGAATAGGGCAGGTTGGCCCGGTCCACCCCCAGGCTGGAAGTGGCGTTGGCCTGCGGGTCCACATCCACCAGCAGGACCCGCTTCCCGGCAGCGGCCAGGTACGCTCCCAGATTGACAGCGGTGGTAGTTTTGCCGACTCCACCCTTTTGGTTCGCCAGTGCGTAGATTCGAGCCATCGCTTCTCCAAAGCCTGACAGGTTTTGGGAGACCGGTCAGGCCCTCCCGCATTATAGCAAAAGATGGACAAAATGGGAAACGACAGCAGGGCGGTTTTGCTAACCGCCGTAGGCCGGGTAACAAACTGGCCTTTCCAGGCGAAATATGGTATAATGCCCTTGTCCCAAAAGAAAGTGAGGTAGCATGAGCAAACGCAACATCATCCGTTTGTTCCTCAAACCGGCCGCCGTGGCCCTGCTGGTCGTAATCCTCCCCCTGGCCCTTGGCTCTTTGCTCTCGTGGGCGCTCATCCCAACGCCGCAGGTGGCCGTGATCCGGGTCGAAGGAGACATCTGGGGGGCCTACACGGCCTATCTGACCCACGCCCTGGACCAGGCCGGGAGAGACCCGGCCGTCCAGGCGGTCGTGCTCGACATCGTCAGCCCCGGCGGCGAGGTGACGGCCAGCGAGGACCTGTACTTTGCCGTGCTCAAGCTCCGAGCCAGCAAGCCGGTTGTGGCCTCTGTGGGGGAAATGGCAGCCAGTGGCGCTTACTATATCGCCAGCGCCGCCGACCAGATTTACGCCAAGCCGGCCTCGATGGTGGGCAATATCGGCGTCATCACCATCCTGCCCGATTCCGACCTGGTGGACGAGGAGATGATCACGACCGGCCCTTTCAAACTGTCCGGCGGGCCGCAGGTGGCCTACATCCGCCAGCTGGAGATGCTCAAAGATTCCTTCCTGGCGGCGGTCATGGCCCAGCGTGCCGACCGCTTGCAGGTCGGGCCGGAAGTGCTCTCCCGGGGCGAGATCTACCTGGGCCTCCAGGGGCAGCAGATGGGCCTGGTGGACCAGATCGGCTCCCAGACAGATGCCATCGCCCAGGCGGCCAAGATGGCCGGGTTGCGTCACTATCAAGTCGTGGACCGCACCCCGGAGCTGCCTGAGGAGCTGGGGCTGTTTGGCCTCAAGCTTCTGCGCGGCTCGACGGCGGCCACGGTGGCTGCCCGGCCCAAAAACCTGCCGCCGGGCTTTTACTACCGCTACATCGAACCGCAGCCATAACCGGCCATCTCTGACAGTGCCGGACAAGGTGCAAGTTGGTAGCCGCCCAGGTGCCCGGCACTGTCGCAGAGAAAGGATTGAAACGTGATAAAAAAAGCAATTTACTACACCATCCTGGCCCTTGTCCTGCTGGCCTTGCCGTTCGCCGTCCGCTGGTTCTACTATCACGAGGGGGTATACAAGCCGGGCGAGGTGCCTTATCCCGACCTGAGCACGATCAAGGCACAGGCTCCCGAGATGCCAGCGTTTCGCGATCGGTTCACTGCCGCTGAATCCGGCACCATCCTACTCGACCAGGCACACAATAACCGCTTTACCCTCGCCGAGTTGGGCGTTCTGCAAGCTCGATTGGCCGCGCGGGGTCAGCGCTTCGAAGTGGTGAACAAGGCCGACAACCTGGCAGCGCAGCTGCGCTATGCCAGGGCGTTGGTGGTCATCTCCCCCGGCAAAGACTGGACGGCCAACGAAATCAAGCAGGTGCAGGAATTTGTGGACAAGGGGGGGCGGTTGCTGCTGGTGACCGATCCAACCCGCTTTTCTGTCGAGTTTGATGAACAGGACAACATGGTCCTCGACAACGATGCGCCCCACATCAACGACCTGGCAGCTCGCTTTGGCCTGATCTTCCAGTCCGATTATTTGTACAACACCGTTGACAATGAGGGGAACTTTCGCAACATCCGGCTGACCAACTTTGCCCCCCACGCCCTGACCCAGGGGCTGAGCCAGGTCGTCTTTTTCGCGGCTCATTCTATCGTCTCGGAGGAAACGGCCCTGATCACCGCCGGTGGCGAGACCCGTTCCAGCAGCAGCGAGCGGGTGGACAAACTGGCGGTAGCCGTCGTGGCCGGCAATGGCTCGGTGCTGGCCCTGGGCGACCTGACCTTCATGACCGAGCCGTACAACGCCGTCTATGATAACGACCGGCTCATCGCCAACGTGGCCGATTTCCTCAGCGGCGCACAGCGACGCTATGAACTGGCCGATTTCCCTCTGTTCTTTGCCGACCAGGTAGATCTGGTCTACGCCGGCGACCCTCTGCTGGATAGCGACCTGTTGCCGAGCAGCAGCGACCTGCAAGCCCTCTTTACCGACGTAGGAAAAACGTTGCTGGTCCGCGAGCAGGAAGAGGAATCCCGTGACACGCTCTTCCTGGGGCTGTACGAAGGGGCCAAAGAGGTAGAGCCCTACCTGACCGCCGCCGAGGTGACGCTGCTTATCACGCCCACCAAGACCGTTGCCGAGAAGGGGGAAGCCAAAGCCACACCGACGCCGACCCTGCGCCCGACGGTTACCCCATCGCCCCCCATCACCACGCCCTTGACCGCGACCCCGGAACCGACGCCGACTCTGGCCCTCACCGTGACCCCGACGGCTACCTCCCAGATCACCGCCACGGCTGAAGTATCGCCGGCAGCCAAAAACCGCATTGAAATCGAATCGTTGGGGCAAATGGTGCCGACCGGAACAGCACTGTTGCTCCTACAAACGGCCAGCCGGCGCCATGTGCTGATCATCCTGGCCGACACCCAAACCGGCCTGACGAACGCCATCCAGCGCCTGACCGAGGGGAACCTGCAAGACTGCCTGATCCAGGAGACCAAGACGCCGACAGAGACGGTCATTGCCCTGTGCCCAACCGGCGAGGTGGCGGCAGGCGAAGGCAAGGGCGGCTGGCCGGAGCCGAAGGCCCAGCCTGTTCCGTCGGCCACACCGGCCAAGCCCCCAGATCTGACCACCACCCCACCACCCACCGGCACCATCGAAGCCGTCCCCGCAACGCCCACCCCGACGCCGGTCAGCCAACCGGAAGGGCGCATCCTGATCATCGCCCTGGACACGGGCCAGGGCCGCTACGACGACATGACCGACGCCGATGATTACGCCGCCATCCTGGGCAGCCGCTATGAAGTGACGGTGTGGAGCAAGACTGAAAAGGGCATTCCGGCCACCAAAGACCTCCTCAGCTACGATCTGATTATCTGGGCAGCGGGTGACCATGAAAAACCCATGGGTGAGGAGGAGAGCCAGGCCCTGTTCACCGCTCTCCTGTCCGAAATCCCGATCATCGTGTCGGGCGCTTTTGTCGGCGACACACCAACGCAATCGGTGCAGCGGGACATTCAGGTCAAAGATGCCGACCATCCCCTGGCCAAGGGGTTCGAAGCCGACGAGGTAATCACCTTTGTGACAGCGCCATCGGGCCAGGAGTACGAGACCAGTGTACTCAAAGAAGAGAAGGGAGGGGGCATCTCCATCCCCTTTGTTCGCGGCCCGGAGAGCCAGGATGCCGGTACAGCGGCAATCTATGTCATGGACGATGAAACGAGCAATATGCGGTTGGTGATCATTGACTTCCCCATCTATCTGTTGCCGGAAAAGGCCAAAACCAGGTTGGTATTGAACGCCGTCGAGTGGCTGACAAGCGCGGAATAGCATTCCATCCCTCACAGGCTTGCCACGGCCCAGGCCTGTGGAGGGCTAGCACAAGGTGAGAGAGCAGATGGCTACCAGGATTCTAGTCGTGGACCGAAATGAGGCGTTTGCCACCATGCTCCAGGATATGCTGGTGTCGGAGGGGGGGTACCATGCCGAAATAGCCCGCACCGGCAGCGAGGCGCTAAAGCGCCTACAGCAGGCCGACTTTGACCTGATCATCGTGGATATGGACCTGGAACCCGGCGATATGACCTATCAAGAGCTGATCCGGCGGGTACGCGACCTCCGGCCAACCATGCGTTTAGTGCTCATCCCGCTGATGGGGGAAGATTTGCCGGAGGATGCCCATCGGCTGAACATTCAAGGGACGCTCACCAAGCCCTTTTTCGCCGACGACCTGCTGCCCGGCATCCAGGAGGCTCTGGCTAAAAGCGTTCAACCGGCCGGCCAGCGGCCCACGCCTGCTCCCCCTGCCCCCCCACCTGCCGACAAGCCGGCTTCCAACGTCCAGAACGTGCTCGCCGAGTTGGTCCGTGAGACCGGCGCCGATGCTGCGCTCCTTGTTTCCACGGCAGCAGGTGGCGCAAAGGTAGTGGCCCATGTCAGCACCTGGAATCTCGTCGGCGCCAAAACACTGGCAAGGCTAAGCGCCGACCTCGTGCGCACCGCCGAGGCCGCTGCCGGTTTCCTGGGGCAGAAGGGCGACTTTTTTGAACACAATATGTTCGAAAGCAAGTCTTTAAGATTGTATATTATGACTTTGCCGGAGAATCTTCAGATGGTGATTGTCACACCCGTCAACATACCATTAGGGACAGTTCGCACCAATCTACGTCGGGCAGCTCGGTCTCTGACCGGTTTGCCATTGACGTAAGCTTGCTTAAAATCCCCTGCCCGCCAAACCTTAAGATTGTAAGCCTGGAGAAGGGCAAACGCATACTAAATCTTGAGGCACACGCCTGCCCCACCCCCTAATGATAGATCGGCCCCCCTGATCCTGACAGCAGCTAACCCCCTCTCGCTCCCAGGGAAGGGGGTTGCACAAAAGCCCGATTCCTGGTACAATGCCTGGTGCGATTGCAGCACAGGTGAGGAGAAAGCAGACCTACCATTCAACCTTATGGGCTGCCTCTACGGCGCTCTTGGGAGAAGGCCCCTGAGCCGATGGGCCTGCCGGGCGCTGTAAATCACCGGTTTAACTTTACTTCGCGGTCGTATCAGTTGGAAGTTGTGTCAACCTAATGCACTGGGGGCCCTCCAGGTGTGGGCCGCTCCGGTCAGGCAGGGCCTGTGGCGGTTTATTTTGCCCTGTTTGGACATCAAAGCCTGTTCGAGATCGAGAGGGGTTGTGGGTTCAGCCAGCAAGACCGGCCCGATAACAGAACGCTCGTTGCCCGAGGCCCAAAAGCTGTGGCAGGTGGTTCTCGGAGATTTGCAGCTACAGATGACCCGGGCCACGTTCGATACGTGGCTACGGGGGAGCCGGGTCATCTCTTTCGAGAATGGCACCTTTGTGGTCTACGTGCAGCACGCCTTTGCGGTGGATTGGTTGCAAAACCGTCTGCTGCGCGTGATCGAGCGGACGCTGCGGCGACATGCCGGCCCAGAAGCCCGGGTCACTTTTACCGCCTGCGCCCCTGTTGCAGAGGAATCGCTGGTGCTGGTGCCCGAAACCCTGCCGGAAGAAGAGGCCGAGTTTTTGCCGACGAAACCGGTCAAGAGCAACGGCCGAGCCTCCAGCACCCTGAACCCTCGCTATACCTTTGACACCTTTGTCGTGGGGGCCAACACCCGGTTGGCCCACGCTGCCTGCCTGGCCGTCGCCGAGAACCCGGCCCACGCCTACAATCCTCTGTTCCTGTACGGCGGGGTCGGTCTGGGCAAGACCCATCTGCTCCACGCGGTGGGCCAGGCTATCCAACAACGAGGCCTATCGGTCCTCTATGTCTCGTCCGAGTGGTTCACCAACGATCTGATCAACGCCATCCGTGAGCAAAGGACCGATGAGTTCCGGGCCAAGTACCGCCACACCGATGTGCTGCTGGTAGACGACATTCAGTTTATCGCCGGCAAGGAGCGGACTCAGGAGGAATTCTTTCACACCTTTAACACGCTGCACGGGGCAGGGAAACAGATCGTCGTCTCCTGCGACCGCCCGCCCAAGGCGCTGGTGGCGCTGGAAGACCGGCTCCGCTCCCGCTTTAGCTGGGGGCTGATTGCCGACGTGCAGCCGCCCGATTTCGAGACGCGCGTGGCCATTCTGCGGGCCAAGGCCGATGCCGTCGCGGCGCGGGTGCCTGAAGAGGTGTTGATCTTGATCGCCCGCAAAATTCCTACCAACATCCGCGATCTGGAGGGGGCGCTGAACCGGGTGCTGGCTTATGCCAATCTGATGCATCTGCCGCTGACCCTGGAGACGGCGCAGGCGGCATTGGAAAGCATCCTGACCCACACCGCCGACCTGTCACCGGCTCAGATTGTCACAGCGGTAGCGCGGCACTATGGCCTTTCGGAAGATCAACTGCTTGGCCCCAATCGGGCGCGAGCGGTCTCGGTCCCCCGCCAACTGGCCATGTATCTGATCCGCGAAGAGACCGGCGCCTCGCTGCCGGAGATCGGCCAGATTTTAGGGGGACGGGACCACACCACCATCCTGTACGGCTGCGAAAAGATCGAGGCCCAGATCGAAACAGATGAGCAGCTACGCCGCGATTGGCTGGCGATCAAGGGGCGGCTGGCAGAAAGCCCCAAAGCTCGATAAGCGGGGGGATAGCCCCCTGACGTCCTGTGCCGAACAAGCCAGTTTACCATGCCCTTTCGGGCACCATAAAGCATGAAAATGCGGTGCAACCGGTTTATTTTCAGATCAGATTCGGGCTTCTTGACCTCTCCTAACCCCTCCCTCACCCTCCCCTTCCCTCTCCGCCGCGGAGAGGGAAGGGGAG
>FWPV01003431.1_pt1 | contig 19282 bp, 16 predicted proteins | sample 2228371 | NCBI WGS metagenome assembly FWPV01 (sample SAMEA103939776, study PRJEB20133) | metagenome
CCTCTATTAGGCAAAAAATCTCTTTAAATAATTTAATCATTTTTTAGTTTGACTTCAAATAAAATCTAAACATTCAGTGCTTAAATTAAAATATAGTCAAAAAGTTAGCCTCTACATGTTTATTTTAATTTTTTAGGTAAAATTTATTTTATCATACCCTTACTTTTTAACCATTCTATTGTTTCTGGCAATCCTTCTTTTATTGTTGGGTAAATAAACTGATACCCTGTTTTTTTTAGTTCTTCATTTGAAAATCTATATTCCACTGTTATATATGGTGTTGTTTCTGCAAAATAAATAATCAAGGGATGTTTTATTATTTTCGATAAAATCTTTGGGAAATAACAAATTATTTTTACTACAAAATTGTAAATAGTCTGATTAGCTTTCCACAATGTTATAAATCTTTTGCCTAAAATTTCAGTAAAGTAATAATGGTAAAACTCGTTTGCAGAAAGAGTTTTATCATCAATTACATTATATATTTTCCCAATTGCTTCATCAATATGAGAAAGATAAATTGCCGAATTACAAACATCTTTTACATGGATACAAGGCATTGAAAATGGCATATCTTTAAACATCACCATAGCAGGCAATTTAGAGGTAAAAGACAATATTTGTGCAAAGCCATAGAAATTACGAGGACCATAAACAGGAGCCGGTCGTATTATTGTCACAGGCATATTTTTGTTTTTATAATATTCCATTACTACTTTTTCCTGTTCAAGTTTAGATTTTCCATATAGTGTAAATGGTTGAGGCTCATAACTCTCATTTATTGGCAAAAATTCTTTTTTTGGCAAACCATAAACATCAACTGTTGACCATAAAACAAGCCTTTTCAGATTTTTTTCTTTTACTAAAACCTCACATAAATTTCTTGTGCCTTCAACATTTACTTTATAAAGTAAATCCCAAGGAGCTTCATACTGGAATATTGCTGCAGGATGATATACATACTCTACATCTTTAACAACTTTCTCTAAAGTTTCAATTTTCGTTAAATCTGAAGGAATAAATTCTACTCCTTCCCTTTTTACAATTTCTGTATAGACTCCCCTATTTGACATTTCCAAGTCAGTTGCCCTTACTTTATACCCTTTTTCCAATAACAGCTCTACAGTGTATGACCCGTTAAAGCCACAAGCTCCAGTTACAAGACATAAATTTTCCATAACTTTCCTCCTATCTACTTAATTTCTCTATTAGAAGCTCTAATATGGTTTTCTTATCACTAACACTTGATAATATTCCTTTTAATTTTAATTCCGCAGTATAACAATTCATAATGTTTTCTTTTATTTTTTCCTCTGAAAAATTCTTAGCATGCTGAAAGTAATTCCAAATAAAATAGGTATTTTTCTTTAACAATGCAATATTTGATTCTTCTAAAATACCTTCTTTTATCTCCTTGCTAATTTTGTTTAAAGTTTGTTCTATTTTAGGTTTATCATTCCAATAGTTGTTAGTTAAGTTTTTAAAATACCCTCGTGATAATAAATACTTGCATTCCCACAAATTAATGTAATATTTTGCAATTTGTAGCGGAATCATAAAATGTTCTTTCATTTTTGGAAAAATTTGTGTAAGGATTTCTAAAGAAAGAGGTAAAGATTTTTGCATAATTGCACTTATCAATTCATTAATTTGGTAATTTTCGTCTGAAGTCACCATTAAATCAATAAATTCTGGTGTAATTTCTAAGTTGTCTTTCGCAAGAATTGAAATCTTTTCAAGCTCACTATTTATGTGTCTTAAATTTTCGCCAGTTTTTCTTAAAAAATAAATAATATTTTTTTGTGGTAGATTTATTTTGTATTTTTTTGCTCTCTCAGAGATCCATCTAATAATTTGATTTTCATAAAATTTTGTAAAATTTATTATATAGCCTATTTCATCAATTTCTTTTTCTATCTCTTTTGCAAAGGATTCTGCAGAACTTTTTTTCTTTTTTACGCCTTCTCCTTCACGATTTTCAATCTTCTGTAAAATAATTAAGTAAGTGTTTAAATTAGACAGATTTGATAAAAGTTTCTTAAAAAGAATTAATTTCTCTTCTTCCTGTTTAGCCGAAATGTAAGCAAAATTTTCTACTAACACTACATTAATTTTCGAAAACATTGGTTTCGTTGCAACTATATTAATTAAATCATCAATATCTTTTGAATCTTTACAATCAATCTTATTGACGATATCTTTTGATTCTTTTCCCAGAATTTTAGTCAGCAAAGTTTTAACATATTCCTCAATTAAATAATCATCTTCACCATAAATCATATAAGCATTTTTAATATTTAATAGAGATTGCTCGTATTTACTTATTTCTTTTGGGTAACTTATTACCATATATGGGACTTTATAATTTCAAATCACAAAGATTTTTTTATATTCTTCTATTGCATATCTATCTGTCATTCCTGAAACATAATCAGCAACAACCACGAAAATATCATCTCCATTTATTTTTTTTTGATAACCTAACGGTAACATTTGTGGATTTGAAGTATAATGTCTAAATAGTGCAGAAACAATATGTTGGGCTTTGTAATAGAATGTTTCAATTTGATAATTATTATAAAATTTTTCAAATAATATTCTTTTTAACTCATCTAATTTCTCTTTCATAGGTTTTGAAAAGGAAATGATAGAAGTGCTATGGTTTCTAACTTCATCAACATTCATTATGTCCAGATTTTTTAGGTTAGAAATACTATTTTCAATAACATCAGTGATTAGAACATCTATTAATCTTCTAATAATTTGATAATGAATCCTTTTATTATCCATCTTTTTAAATCTTTTATTAATCTCGTTTTTAATTTCTGTATATAAAGAGCTTTGGTTGAATTCTGATTCAATAACAATTCCAGATTTAATCGAATCATCAAGATCGTGGGAAACAAATGCAATTTCATCAGCAATATTAACTACTTGTGCTTCTAACGAAGGCATTTTATTATCCGAAAATTCTAAAATCACAGGATTATCATAGGAAGTCTTATGTTTTGCTATCCCTTCTCGCACCTCCCAAGTTAAGTTTAATCCAGGGAAAACATACCTTTCTTCTAATAAATCCACTATTCTTAAACTCTGTCTATTATGTTCAAAGCCTCCATGGTCCTTCATCAAGTTATGTAAAACCTCTTCTCCTGCATGACCAAAAGGAGTGTGCCCTAAATCATGAGCAAGTGAGATTGCTTCTATTAATTCTTCATTCAAACATAAAGTTTTTCCAATCGTTCGAGCAATTTGACTAACTTCAATTGTATGGGTTAACCTTGTTCTATAATAGTCTCCTTCCGTTGTAATTAAAACTTGAGTTTTGTGTTCAAGCCTCCTAAAAGCTGAAGTGTGAATAATTCTATCTCTGTCTCTCTGAAAAGGCGTTCTATAAGTTGACTCTTCTTCCTTATATCTTCTCCCTTTCGAATATTTACATTTTTGAGCGTAAGGTGCAAGATTTTTATCAAAATCCATAGTCTGGTAAACAGATGGGTAGTTTTAAACTACTTTCTAATAACAGCAAGTTAAAGCGGTTTTATACTCAAATGAAATTAATAACTTAAGTGGAGATAGAAAGATTTTACTATATTATTTTCAAAAATTCAAAATTCATTAAAATATATTTATAAATGAAAAAGTTGTATTAGCAAAGGGGAGGATACTTATCACCTTTAATAAATGGTTACTTACATATTGGAAGAAATATGAGCAAGAGGCTAAGAAAAAACTGCAAAAGATTAAATTTCAAATTCCAACCATTCTTAAAGAATTAAATATTTAAAAAAGTGGGAAATAAAAATTGAAAACAGGCATTGCAAACTTACCTCTTCATTATGGAAAAGCCCCTTCATGGCTTTTTCAAAAGATGAAAAAACTTGCAGGTGAAATAGTTGAATGCATTGTGATTGAAAATGGTGTTGAAAATTTCTTTCAGAAACTTTCAAATCCCTTTTGGTTTCAGGCATTAGGTTGTGTGTTGGGGTTTGATTGGCACTCTTCTGGACTTACAACCACTGTTTGTGGAGCCCTCAAAGAAGGACTTAATAAGAGAGCCTCTGATTTAGGAATTTTCATTGCAGGGGGAAAAGGAAAAGCTTCACGAAATACCCCTGAGGAAATCAAAAATTTTGCTGAAAAATACTCATTTGCTCCTGATAATTTTGTTTATGCTTCAAAAATGTCAGCTAAAGTCGACTCTAACGCTCTACAGGATGGTTATGCTATTTATCATCACATGATTTTTTTTACAAAAAGTGGTTTGTGGAATGTCATACAGCAAGGTATGAATGAAATCACAAGATATGCACGACGATATCACTGGTATTCGGCGTGTATGAAAGATTTTGTTTGTGAACCCCATACTGCAATTTGCTGTGACAAAAAAAACATAGTACTTAATATGGTGGCTGTAGAAAGTAAAAATGCAAGGGAGACAACAACTTTTCTTGCAAGAGAAAAACCTTCAAAAATTATAAAAGAAGTTATAAAAATTCAGGAATCAAACATCTTCTCAAGAGAATATGCTAATCAATTGCCACTGCCAGGAATTTTAGAATCAAAACAATTAAAACTAACTCTACCAACCAGACACTACATTAATCTAAAAAGACTTAATTCTGTTTTAATAAAAACATTTGAAAGAAAACCAGAAAATTTTGAACAGCTCCTTGGAACTGAAGGTGTTGGTCCAAAGACTATAAGGGCACTTGCTTTAATCTCTGAAATTATTTATGGAAACACTTTAAGTTTTGAGGACCCTGCAAGATTTAGTTTCGCCCATGGGGGAAAAGATGGAACACCCTACCCTGTCGATAGAGAAAATTATGAAAAAAGCATTGAAATTATAAGAAGGGCACTTCAAAAGGCTAAAATAGGAGAAAGAGAAAGATTGCAAGCAATAAAAAGATTGCAATTTTTTCTAAAATAAGCACATTCTAAATACTTCATTTACTTCCCGTAAAAAGTTTTAATTATAATTATTATTTCCCTTAAATCTTTAGCTCATCGGCTTCTTTTTAAATTTTGGGATGGAAGTTCAATCATAAAAAAATGTATAGTGTTTATTCTTATTTATATACTGATGCTATCTCATTAGCACAAAGGTGGGCAGAAGTTATAGCCAAATCACCTCCAGATGATTCTCCGCAAAGATAATCTCCTGTGAGAAATAATCCTTCAATTTCTAAAAAGGTAGGTTTTGGTCTTTTTTTCCTATTCTGCTGAATATTCAATTCTACTCCATCAATTATTTGATGATTAATTATTCTTTTAAATTCTATATATTTACTTATTTTGGGAAACATTTCTTCTATTTTTCTCTCAAATTTATTTTGAGTTTCAATGTTTTTTGTTTTATTTAAAATTTCATCTTTAGCGGTTATTGCAACAAAAGTCATCAATTGTTTTGTTTTTGGAGCAATGGAACCGTCAATATTAGATGTTACCGCACCAAAGATGTTCAGGTCTTCAACACAAATGATCAGTTTATCAAAGTCTGTTACTTTTTCTTTTAAACAATAATCAATTGAAATTCCATAAGTAGGTGTAATATTCTTTAAAAAATTTACCTTTTCTGGTTTTATTAATTTTTCATCAATAACATTAAAAATATCCTTAGGAGGAACTGCACAAATAACAATATCTGGTTTTATTTTTTCATTATCGACATAAATTTCTTTCACTTGCTCATTTTCTATTGAAATATTTTTCACTTCTTTGGAAGTATGAATTTTCCCCCCAGCGTTTAAAATAAATTCAGTAAGGTTTTTATGTATAGTTCTAAATCCCCCTACTGGGTATGCTGTAGGGGGATTGCCGAGCTTTGATTTAGTTCTTACTAATTCAATTGCTTCACCAGCAGAAGCTTTTTCAATAAAAGGGCATATAATTCCCAATGCGACCAATTTTAAAAATTTTTTAAGCACATCGCTCGCTCCTTCTTCTTCCAACCAACTTAAAATAGATTTATCCATATTTTTCTCTACAAAGTCTGGCTGAGTAAATGCCTTAAATACAATATTTTTATCTCTATCGTCTACAAAATTGCTTTGCAAAAATTTTTTCCCAGTTGGACATTCGTAAAAGTTTTTATTTTCATAGTAAAACAACTCAGGTTCTTTGAGAGATATTACATCTAAATTTTCCCCTATTTCCTTAAAAGTTGAGCAAATAATACCCTTTTCTCCATGCTTTATAAAATGGATTCCATAATCAATTATAAAACCATTTTTTTCAATGCATCTTGCTCTCCCTCCAACTTCTCGAGCCTTTTCATAAATTTCTATGCTAAAGCCTTTTTTGGTTAATAATGCACCACAAAATAATGAAGAACTTCCTCCGCCAACAATAGCTACTTTTTTCATACCTATAAAATCTTCTTCCCTAAAATGCTACATTAATGACATATTAAGAATAAGAAGTTTTATATTATTAGCATGCAATCACCAAAACTATAAAACCTGTAATTCATTTTAATTGCAGTTTGATATGCTTTCAAGATAAAACTTCTCCCTGCAAAGGATGAAACAAGAATTAGATTTGTTGATTTTGGAAGATGAAAGTTTGTCAATAAGCAGTCCACAACTCGAAATTTAAATCCTTCTGTAATGAAAAGCTCAGTTTTACTGTTTAAAGGATGGACAATTCCATTTCTGAAAGCCGATTCAAGTGCCCTAACAGTTGATGTTCCTATTGCAAGGATTTTTTTCTTTGCTCTCTTTGATTCATTTATAAAATTAGCAACTTCTTCGCTGATTGAAACATATTCAGGATAAACCCTGTTCTCTTCAACATATCCCGATTTTAACGGCAAAAATGTGTGTAAACTTATATGCAAGGTGATAAATTTCATATCTACTTTCTTCCTTTTTAAGGTAGAAATTATTTCTTCAGTGAAATGAAATCCAGCAGTTGGTCCAGCAATTGAACCATCTTTTTTTGCATAAACTGTTTGGTATCTTTGGGCATCATCTAATTTCTCTTTAATATATGGCGGTAGAGGGGGCAGTCCACATTCTAATAACTTCGGAAATGGAAACTCTTGAAAATTCGCCTCCCACCCTATTCCTGATTCATGTCTTTTTATTAATTCAATGTAGTGCGTTTTGTTTCCACTTAAATATAGTTTCGTTCCTTCCTTTAACCTCCTATTTGGTTTGGTTAATATATGACATTTGTTATCTGATAAATTCTCTACAAATAAAATTTCATATGTTCCGCCTGTTTCCTTTTCCATATAAATTTTTGCAGGAATAACTTTTGAGTCATTGCCTATTATTACATATTCACCATCAATTAAGTGCGGCAAATCCCTGAAGATGTGATGCTCTATGCTCTCCTTCTTTCTATCTAAAAGCATAAGCTTTGATTCATCTCTTTTTTCCAAAGGTCTTTGTGCAATAAAATTTTTGGGTAGATTATAAGAATATCTCTCTATAGGGGTTGTCATTTTTTGAATTTTATTTGAATATTTCTCCAGTCTCTTTAGACCATAATAGTAGGTCAAAATGCGCTACTGGAATGCCTAACCTTTTAGCAAATTTTTTTAATTTTTTTTCTATTTCAATATACTTGTTCTTGGTAATGCTCTTTGGTATTTTTTTAATAACCTTAAATTCTTTTAAATTTTTTAAAATGTGCCTATCAAGTATTGCAAAATCCTCACCCATACCTATGTTTCTTAAAAAGTGACTGGCTTCCTTGTAACCCAATCCCCTTATGTTTTCTGCTAACCACTCTCTACATTGTCTTGAATCTTTAAATTTTGTTAATTTTTCTCTTATACTTAATTTGCCTTTTTCGTTACTTATAAAAAACTTCCTTGCAGAGATTATGTAGGATGTTTTATTGTTATTAAACCTGATGTTGTTTAATTCTTTTTTTATTTTTAGTGAATTTCCTTTTAATAAAATATCTTTTTTCTTAAGTTCACATATAGCATTCCAGCAGTTTTTTGCTTTTGATTGTGGCGTTAATAGACAAAAGCATAACTCCGCAAAAATATCTTCCTCATTGCCTTTTAATCCTAAATTCCGAAATTCCTGTATTCTATTTTCTATAAGGTCTTTCCGCAAAGTATACAGCTCTTTAAGCTTTTCTATCTTTGATTTTGTTGACATTTTTCTATTTGTTTTTAATGTTGAAAGTTGGAGTTGAAACTGATTCTTTTTCTTCTTCTATTTTTTTAATTTTCTTTTTTGATAAATATGCATTTAAAATGTAAACTAAAGAATATTTCTTTTCTGACTTTTCCTCATTTTCGTTAAAACCAATATGAATTGCAGATATTTTATTTGCCTTATTTATAAGGATGCAAAAGGGATAAATGGTAACATCAAAAAGGTTATTAATTAATCCATTAAGGTCGTCCATAAAAATAAAAACATTTTCGTCTATTTCATTTATTGTCTCCTTTAATTCTTTTCCATTATTGCTAATTAACCATATTTCAAACTCTGTGGTGTTAAATTGTTTGATGTATTCATTGATAAAATTTAAAAAATCAAAACAAATATCACAGTTTTTATCTGTGAAAAAAAGTAGAATATTTTTTTTACCGTTTTTTTGGGGAATACTATATTCTTTCTCATATATCGATTTAACAGAGAAGTTAGGAGAATTGTTGCCTACCTTTATTTTATCTTTTGTCAATAGAATTTGAGAAAAAAAAAGTAAAAGCCCGGCCAAAATAACTGTTCTCTTTATCATCTTTTTAGAATATATTTATTAATTTTTCATTTCTTCTTCAATAAATTTATTGATTTCACTTTTTATTTTAATTTGCTTCTTTAATGCATCAATTTTTGAATCTAATGTGTCACTTTGTATTTCGATAACAGATAAAGAATAAATAAGGTTAAAATCAATTATTTTAAAAATTGGAATTAAAATCTCTCTTCCTATCGTATTATCTATTTTTATTCTTTTTTCTAAATAATAATTTAATTCTTCATTTAAATTCCCTGCCGAGTTTTTGTCATAAGAAAAGTAAAGTATGTTATTTTGGTAAGGGAATTTTAGAGTAAGCGACTCTATTTCTTTCATCAAATCAAGTTTTGCTTGTTGGATAAAAATAATGAAAATAAACATGAGTGAATATGAGTTTTTTATGCTTTTCACAAGAAAGACTATATCATTTTTTCACTTTAAAATCAAACTAACAGGCAATTATCAAAGGTCTTATTGAAAGCAGGATGTTTTCTTTATTGACAATACAATAACATTTCACAATAATTTACTTTATATTTTAATTTTCGAGGTGGTTTAGTTGAAAAACTTGTTTCTTATTTCCATAGGTATTTTAGCAGGATTTTTAAGTGGTCTATTGGGTATAGGAGGGGGAGTAATAATTATACCTGCCCTTGTATACTTCATGGGATTTTCTCAAAAGATGGCACAGGGAACTTCTTTAGCTGCTTTAATACCTCCTGTGGGGTTATTAGCTACATATCGTTATTGGCAGGAAGGTAATGTGAATATAAAGTTCGCTGTTTTAATCTCCCTCTCATTTTTGTTTAGTGCTTATTTAGGTGCAGATTTTGTTCATTCAATTCCAGAAGTATTATTAAAAAGGGTCTTTGGATTTTTTATGTTAGTGATTTCAATAAAAATGATATTTAACCTTTAAATAAATCAAGTCTGTTAAAAAAATATAATAGTGATTGTTTTTGATAGACAAAAATGAGATAAACAAAAAAGATATTGAATTTATAAATTAAACCTAAGTAAAAGTTTTAAAATGAACTCAAGTTTAAAGAAATATATAAATGTTTTAAAGAATAAAAATCTGTTAAGACTTTGGCTTGCCCATGCAATTTCAACATTTGGTGACTGGCTTATATTTGTTGTTTTAATTCAAAGAATCTATAAACTATCTGGCTCAAATTTTGCAGTTGGTTCGTTGATGATATTTAAAGTTTTACCTGCTTTATTTTTGGGTTCGGTTGCAGGTGTATTTATTGATAGATATGATAGAAAGAAAATTATGATTTTTTGTGACATTGTAAGGGGAATAATTGTTCTTACTTTGCCAATATTTCATTTAATTGCCCCAATATATTTTTTCGTTTTTTTGCTTGAAGGATTTTCCTTGTTATTTTTACCTGCAAGGCAGGCTTCTATTCCAAACTTGGTTAAGAACGATGAAGTGATAATTTCAAACTCTCTCTTCTATCTCACAAACAATATAATGATGTTCCTAAGTCTTACATTTGGTTCCACTATAGTCTTTATAATTGAAAGGATATTCATCAAAGCTCCCACCTTGATGGCTATTTCAGGTCAAAACATTGTTTTTTACATCGATTCACTAACTTTTTTTATTTCAGCATTTTTAACATTTTTTACGGCTATACCATCTCTTCATACAAAAGTAAAGAAATCTGGAGTTTCGAAACCCACTTTTAGTGTAGTTTTGATTGAAGGATGGAAATATTTAAAATCTAATTTTTCAGTCAAAGTAATGTTTATTTCATCAGCACTCCAAATTTTTGGAGCAGGCACAGTTTGCGCTGTAGGTCCTGCGTATTGTGAGTATGCACTTAAAGCAGGTAGCGAATCAATTGGTTTCCTTTTATCTACCTATGGTTTGGGTATGATTACAGGTTCGATTTTTCTTGGCACTATAGAACAGTACTTTAAAAGAGAATATCTATTTTCACTTGCTGTTTTTTTAACCGGAATAGGGTTAGTTTTGTTTTCATTGAATTCTTATATCCAATATGCTTTAATTATTGCTTTCGTCTCAGGGATAGCTTCTTCAATATCTATAATTGTCCTCATTACATGTGTCCAAAGCTTCACCGTTGAAGAAATCCGAGGGAGAATTCTTACAATTTTTGAAATGGTTTTTAGGGTCTCTTTGTTATTTTCTCTAATTTTTGGTGGCTTAGTTTCTGATATTATTGGAAGTGAGAAAATTGTTCTGTTTGATAAAGTTATTCCCTTTTATAGTTCGCAGATTATTCTCTTAATAGGTGGATTAATTTGTGTCTTCTCAAGTTTATTTTCTTTTATAAATTTCAAATTTCACCGTAATGTCTCTTGCTAATGTCTTCTATCTCAAATCAAATTTCTGAAGTTTTTGTTACTCAGGATGCAATTGAACATTTTAAGACTAATGAAATATTAAGAAAATTAACTCATTTGTCTCCTGTCATCATTACAAAACTAAACCAGCTTCGTTTTAATCCTTTAAAAAACCCATATAAAATCGCTTTTAATAAAAAAAGGATTTTGCTAACAATCAGAAAAGATAAATTTATCGAAAAATGTCCAGGCACAAAAAATCATCTTTGCTGTAATTATTATGTGATTAAGAATTTAATTGGATGCAATTTAGATTGTAGTTATTGTTACCTACAATATTTTCATAATTCAAGTTGCATAATTGCATATGTTAATTACGAAGACTTAATATTAGAAGTAGAAAATTTATTGGCGAATAATCCAAATTTTTTTTGGAGAATAGGGACTGGTGAATTTTCAGACAGTTTTTCTCTTGAATATTTGCTCCAGATTAATCCACTTCTTATTAATTCGTTTGCAAAATTCAACAATGCAATTTTAGAATTAAAAACTAAATCAGATGAGATTAAAAACATATTAAATTTGAATCATAAAGGCCGGACTATTATAGCCTGGTCGGTTAATACAAAAAAAGTAATAGAGAATGAGGAATTGTTCACTTTACCTTTGGAGCAAAGGATTAATTCTGCCCGCCTATGTGTTGAGGCTGGCTATAAAGTCGCATTTCATTTTGACCCTTTAATTTATTATGTATCTTGGAAAAAAGATTATAATGAGGTCGTTAATTTAATTTTTGATATAATCCCACAAAATAGTATAGCTTGGATAAGTTTAGGAGCATTAAGATTTCACCCTGACTTAAAAGTCATTATAAAAAAACGATTCCCTAATAGCAAGATTGTTTATGCAGAATTTATTAAGGGAATAGATAACAAATATAGATACTTTGTGGATATTAGATTGGAATTATTTAACTACTTAAAAGAAATAATACGAAAAAGAAGTAAAATTGTTCCCTTATATTTATGTATGGAAAGTAACAAATGCTGGAGAAAAACTTTTTCCGCCTTACCTTACCAAATTAAAAATTTGGAAAACATATTTAATTAATCTTATCTCAATCTGTTGATTCTTTGTAAATTTCTTCTAACTTTTTAACTTCAATTTCTACCTTTACTTTCTTTATTTCAGTGTTTATCCCATTTGGAATTTCTAAATGAACTTCTTTTGAAAGATTATTATGTATTCCATAAATTGAGATTTTATCGGTTTTAATGCTTTCAATGCCATTTATGAATGTATCCTCTCCCCATATTTTTATGGAACTGGGTTTTATTTTTATTGATTTTAAATAATAATTTTCAGCAGGGTTTCCTAAAATAGATGGAGCAACTACAACATATTTAGACTTTATCTCATTTTCTATGGGTAGCCAAACCTTAACTGAATCTGGTTGAAGTGTAACATCCTTAATCTCTGCTCCTGAAGCATCATATGCCTTTAGGGGTATTGTGGTTAAAATATTCTCCTTTTGATTACGAACAAAAAGGTTACCTTTGATTGACTTTACATTTTGAATCCTATCTTTCGGAGCATAAACTTTTATTACTTTTGGAGAAATATTAGGAGTTCCTAATTTATATCCTTTTATAGGATTTCCTTGAATTTTAATTTCAATAGGAAATATTTTTTCTTCATAAGATATTAATTTTAATGGAACAGAAATGTTTTTATTAACTGCTTCCACAAATTGTGGAGTAACTATTTCCACTTTTTTTATAAAAGTTCCTTCTTTCATTCCCTTCAAATTAACGATGGCGTGTATGTCTTCATTTTTTACTTTTTTAATGTAATTTGATGCGCCCTTTACTTTCAAATTTATTTTATTTGTAGAAGTTACAACTGTATATGAAGGATTTAAATTTTGATATTCTAAGTTTACAGGAAATACTTTTTCAATTACAGGATTGCTTATTAACAAGACATATACCCAAATTAATATCGCAATAAAGAAAGATAAAATCTTTAAAATGTAATTATGGAGTATTAAATTCTTCATAACAATAAATTTACATTTATTTTCCAGTTATCAAAGAATGTAGCATTTCTTTCAATGCTTTTGGCGTTAAATCTTTTAAAAGATTACCATTGTAAGCCAAAGAGATTTCTTTTCTTTCTTCTGAAACAACAACTGATATTGCATCACTAACTTCTGTAATCCCCACAGCTGCCCTATGCCTTGAGCCCATTTCTCTACCTAAAAGTTCGCTGTCTGAAAGAGGTAAAAAACAACCTGTTGATAAAATTCTTGTTCCTCTTAAAATAACTGCTCCATCATGTAAATCTGAATCAGGAAGAAAAATAGATTTTAAAAGCTCTGTTGAAATTAAGCTATCTAAAACAATTCCGCTTTTTGTGTGTTCTGTTAGCCCTGTATTTCTTTCAATAACAATAAGTGCTCCAATTTTATTTTTAGCAAGGTCTTCAGCTGCTTCCACGATACAGTTTATTATCTTAGACAATTCTGTTTTTTCAATGCCGAAAAATGAAGACAAAAATCCGTGCTTTCCAAGTTGCTCAAGGGCTCTTCTTAGTTCTGGCTGAAATACTATTGGAAAAGCAACAAGAAAAATCCATATTAAAATAAATTTAAATAGTTGGTTTATAACTCTTAACTTTAAAAAATAAGTAAGTAAAAAAGCAATAAATATTATTCCAATTCCTTGTAAAATGGAAACTGCACGAGTTCGACTTAAAATGGAAAAAAGGTAGTATATAATAAAAGAAATGATGAGTATTTCAACCCCTGACCGCAAATAGTCAAATATACTGAAGGATTTAAAAATAAGAACTAAATCACTTAAGCTTACCATCTTGCTTCTATTTTAAGAAAATATTGTCAAAAATACAACAATAAAAACTTTACTTTTAATTGTATTATGATTAATATATATGTAAACTACTGATTTTTTGTCGAAAAGGAGATTGATAAAATGGCAAATACCAGGTTTGCAATAAAAAAGCATAAACAATCTGAAAAAAGAAGAGTGCGAAACAAAGCAGTTAAATCTGCTGTAAAAACATTAATTAAAAAAGCAAAGTCGTTTATAACAGCTGGAGAGAAGGAAAAAGCTATCGAAACAGTTAAATTAGCCTATAGTAAAATTGATAAAGCAGCAGAAAAAGGTATTTTACATAAGAACAATGCAGCAAGAAAAAAATCAAGATTAATGAAGGTTTTTAATTCTTCTTTTGCAAAAACTGCATAATTATTGTTTTTATGAACAATTCATATAAAACCTAACTTTGACGATTGTTGTTGATGGTAAGAGTGTGCTAAATTATATTATTTATATTAGTAGTAGTTTTCTTCTCGATTGCTTATGCTTTCTTTGAGAATTCAAGGAGATTCTTCAGGATGATAACCTTTTTAATGTAGGTTTATTAAAAATCGTCGGATTTAAGACATAGACAAACCAGAATGTAGAGTTAAGTACTGCTTCAATTCAACACCATAAGAATTTGCTATGAGGTATTTAAAATAAAAGGCAAACCAGCCTAAAATTCCAGGAATTAACTTTTAAGAGTTTTATAAAACCGACCTAAGTTATGAAGTTTGCACTTTGAAAATTTTGATTTTTTAATTAAAGGAGGTTGACAAAAATGAACCTCAAAGAAATTAGTGATTTAATTTTTAATTTTACACAAGAGAAGGAATTATCTGATTACAAGCCTGCTGTTACTAATCATGCTGAAAATACATGTTTTTTAACTTCAATTGGATACACCAAACTTGCTGCTGACCATTTGCTTTTTCCACAACTAAATGAAAATTTAGTTGCAACAATTTCTGAGGTTATAAGAATTCTTAATATTAACTTTGAAAGGTGTAAATTGAAGAATTCGCATGATAAATCCTCCTTAGAAAAAAGTGTTTTATCAAGAAGTTTTTCTTATGATGTATTATTAGAAATAGTTTTAAACTTTCTTGGGTTAGAAAGCAGGTGGTTAAGCGAAGAACAAAACGCAAAAAGTATAAAATTAATATATGTTGTGCTTAAGGAGTGGGAGGAAAAGGAAATTAAAGAATTAGGAGATGCCATCATTGCTAAATCTACAGTTCAAAAGATATTAGATGGAATGAAGATTGTTCAAAAAGGTGTAAGTATAGTTACAAAAACTGCTGAAATTATTGAAAAAGAAATTAATGGGAAAATTCCAATTACATTGAGTTTTTTAGAGAGTGCAAAAAACGAAATCCAAAGAAATATTTACTTTAAAATGGTTAAGCGTGGAGTATGTAAATTTGGAAATGACTATGCTCTTGGTTTGAGATGGTTAAGGCATTTAGGTTTTGAACAGGTTTCTACGAATCCACCATTAGCATCAATTGCTTATCAGGATGATAAGGCACTTATTGAAAGATTTAAAAGGGAGGTTTCTTTGTGTGAGAATTATCAAAGATGGAAAAAGGACCCCAAATCATATGCAGATGAAATTACTATGTTTGCCACATTAAATGCTTTGTGGGACAATTTATATGTATTTAGACCAATATTTTTCTTGCTTCAAGACTCTTCAGGAGGCGGAGTTGTAAGCTTTCAACTTAACCCAAACATTGCTCATCTTGTGAAGGAAAGCATTGAAGATGTCTTTTCTGCGTTTCAATATGCCGAAAAAAAGTTAAAGGTTTATGATGAATTCTTACTTGCAGGTTATAAAATAACAGAAAGCATTGGCAGACCTAATATGGTTATCAAAGTTTCTGCTTCTAACCCTGCTGCAAGAGAAATTGCTAAAACTATCAATTCATATGGCTTTGGTTCGAATATTACTGTTATATTTTCTGTTGCTCAGGAAGTTACTATGATACTTGAAGAATTAGAGGGGATGGCAAATGCAATAAAAAAAGGCATAAAGCCTACACAACTATATATGACAAATATGGGGGGAAGATTGGAAAGTCATTTGAGGGAAATAAAGTTGGAAGAATTGTTTGGAAAATTAAAAGAAAAAATCGGTGAAAAAAAAGCATTAGAAAGAATATTAAAACTTGCTGAGGCAAATAAAACAAAAGAAAAAGTTGATGAGTGCAAAACCTACGAAGATAAAGTAATAACTGCAACAAGATATTTAAATGGACAAAAGGTAATAGATGGAAACATTATTGATTCCTTAAGTGATGTCTTCTCAAAAGAAGAATTGCTTAAGTGGGAAGATGATATTGAAAAGTCTGGAACATTGGTTGCTCGAAGAGTTTGGAATATATTTTTCTCCAGTAGAAACTATGAAAAATGGGTCAACTACCTTGTTAAAAAATATGAACTAAATGAAGAATCAGCAAGATTTATAATGAGTCGAATAAATTATTTACCCGCTTCCAAAAGACGGCCTGCTGATACCTTGCTAACTCTTGCTTCAACTAATATGGTTCACACTGAATTCCCGAATCATCAGGAAGCAGTAAGACAAGTTGCAGAAAAAAATGATTTTAATCTTTTAGATTTTTACGAATCGATAAAAGATAAATTTTCACCTACTGTTGTTGAGAAATTGAATGAAATCTCTGATTTTAGAAAAGCCTTTGAATTGAACGATGAGCTTATTGCAATATTAAAAGATGTGGGTATTGAAGGAGATTTTGGAAATGGAGGATTGAAGCCTTTAGAATGGGAAAATTTTGGCTCTGTTAGAAAAACAATTTCGGAATTTTCAGATGCTTACAACAAATTCAAAGATTATATCTTAAAAGAATTCCCTTGTTAATTCTTTGAATACATTACCTCCAAATTTTCTTTTATTTATTAGATAATCATTACCGAACTTTCCAATAAATTAGGCACATAAAATATATGTGATAGATATATTAACAAAAGGTCTTCGTGTCGATAATAATAAATTCTCTAAAGAATACAAAAATAAAAATAACACTTATCAAGAAAAAATTAAATAATATAATTAGTATCAGATGCTATTAATAGTAGTATGCCAAAAGTAAAACCTTTATTGAAAAATCCACAAATTGAGTAGACTTATTTTGAGCTTGTTGCACAAGTCAAAAAATCACAGTAGAGCAAGTTTTAACCTGCATTAGAAAACCGAATAAATAGACACTGATTTGTAGGGCAAGGCTTTAGAGGCTGTCCGATAACCCCTATTTTGGCTAAAAATTGTATAAGTTTAGTAGGGAAAACTTATACATAAAAGTGTAATTTTTTGAATTATCGGACAGCCTCTTTAGCCTTGCGACTTGCAAACCTATAGGTTTGCCTTACATTTGTTGGTAACTCACAGTAGCAAGGGATCTTTAGACCCTGCAATTGAACGGTCTAAAGACCGTTCACTACCGTAAACAAAAATGGAGTTCTGCAACAGGCTCTTATTTTTGCTTTTGTTCGTAAAAATAAAGTCGGATATATCAGGTGCATAAAAATTTCAAAAAGTAGCAAGAAGAGAAATTTTCATTTCTAATTCTGAATTCAAGCATCTGCTTTTTACTGAAACTCTTGCGAGTTAATTCCGGCAATTCTTGCGGGTTAATTTCACTTGCTACTTCGGCACAAAAAAGAGGTTTATCTTGTCATTTTTTTTTCTTTAAAAACAATTGAATTACACAAACCACTCTTTATTGCAGGCTGCTTATGGTCAATATACTTTTTATTCCCCTTGATAATCGACCTGTAAATCTTTTATATCCTTCCTACATAGCAGAATTTTGTGACTGTCATCTAATTTATACCCCTTACAATTTATTGGGTGGCTACCGTAGGCCAGCAAAAGTAGATGAAATATTAGATTGGTTAGAGCAATCAATTTGTAAATTTGATTATTTAATTTTATCTATAGATATGATTGCATGGGGAGGTTTGATTCATTCACGAACTGCTGAAACAAGTTTAAATGTGGCAAAAAAAAGACTAAATAGACTAAAAAAAATAATATCAAGAAGAAAGACAGAAAGATACATGACATCAAACTCTAATTCATTTGAACCCTTAAAAATAAGAAATAAGGATAGAAAGATAATTAAAGACAGACAAGAAGACACTCATAGTCATACTCATTTAACTGGTCATAAAGAATTTAAAGTTTATGCTGGAAGTATTATAACAAGGTTATCTCGCTCTGTATTTGATGAAAAGTCTTTTAAGGAATGGAAAGATATATATTCTTTTTTTTCCAATTTTGAAGACCAGAAAAAGTTACCTAACTATGTTAAAACTCACTTTGAAGTAAGAAGAAGAAACCATTTAATAAATTTAGAGGCAGTTAATCTTCTTAAAGAAAGAATTATCGACTTTTTAATATTTTCGCAAGAAGACGCTTTACCCCAGAATGGACCCCATAAAATAGAGCAGGAGATAATTCAGAAAGAATTAAATAGAAATAATTTAAATGATTTTTCAGTTATACAAACAGGTGGAGATGAGGTTTCTATGGTTTTGCTTTCACGACTACTACTCAAAGAAATAACTAATTCAACCGTTAAAATTTATCCTTATTTTTTATTCAAAGACTCTGAAAATGTTATACCCTTGTTTGAAGATAGAACTATTAGAGAATCAGTAAAACTTCAAATAAGTTCATCAGGAGCAATTGAGACGACTGATGTTTTAGATGCAGATTATATTTTGCTTGTTGCTATTCTCCCAATGGGTCAAATAGACATCTTAAGTTTTGATAAAATTTCTTCTGCTAAATCTGCTACTTCTCATTTTTCTGAAAATCCTGAAAAAAAGAAATTAATAAAAAAAACTTTAGTTAGAGATGAACTTAAAAAATGTTTAAAAAGTCTTTACCTTAAGCAACAATGCTTTAATATACCAATTGCAATCGCTGATTTAATATATGCAAACGGAGGCTGTTTAGAATTGGTTAAAGAAGTATTCAAAGTTACTTCCAATTCTTTAAAGAACAGGAAAATTCCTGTTAGAAATGACAGTAAAAAAGTTCAACTCCTTTCCTATTCTGGATGGAATACTGCAAATAATAGTTTGGGAAGTGTAATTGCAGCATCCAATCTAATAATTTCCGCTAAAAAGAATTATAAGATTGAAAAATCAAGAAATTTGTACTTACTAATCAGGCTGGTTGAAGATATTGGTTATCAGGCAAAAGTTAGAAATGAAATAAATAAAATAGTAGTTGAAAAGTATAAAAGTTCAATCTTTGAACTTGGCAAACTAAAAAAAGATGTTGAAAAAGAAATACACAATAGGTTAAAAAAATGGGCAAAACAAAATTTACTTTT
>FWPV01006877.1_pt1 | contig 19280 bp, 17 predicted proteins | sample 2228371 | NCBI WGS metagenome assembly FWPV01 (sample SAMEA103939776, study PRJEB20133) | metagenome
AAGATCCAAAACGGGGTCTATGTCTATCACGGCGTGACGATTGAATCGGGCGTTTTCCTTGGCCCGGGAGTGATCTTCACAAATGATAAAAGACCGCGCGCCATCAACCCGGATGGGTCGCTGAAGGGAAATGAAGATTGGGTTGTGGGTAAAACCCTGGTCTGCTACGGCGCTTCCATCGGCGCCGGGGCGGTCATCCTGCCGGATGTCACCATCGGGCGGTTTGCCCTGGTTGCCGCGGGGGCAGTGGTCACCCGCGACGTGCCGGATCACGGCCTGGTGGTCGGCAACCCGGCCAGGCTGGTGGGGTACGTCTGCACCTGCGCCACGAAACTGGTTGAGACCGAAGATCATACCTACCGATGCCCTGCCTGCGGTGAAACGTACCGGCTGGAAACGGTCACCGAGGTGCAGGCATGAACCGCATCTTTATCTCTCGACCGAACATCACCGAGCTTGAGAAAAGCGCGGTCATGGCTGTGCTGGATTCCGGCCATCTGGCTCAAGGACCGCGCACGGCTGAATTCGAGGCGGGTTTTGCCGAAATGATCGGCGTCAGGCACGCGGTCGCCGTCGCCAACGGTACCTGCGCTTTGCAGATTGCCCTGATGGCGGAAGGAGTCGGGCCAGGCGACGAGGTGATTACGACCCCCTTCACCTTCATGGCGACGATCAGCACGATCTTTTTCACCGGAGCCAAGCCGGTTTTCGTGGATATCCAGGAAGACACTTATAACATCGATCCGGATTTGATCGAGGCAGCCATCACTCCGCGCACGAAGGCGATCCTGCCGGTGCATCTCTACGGGCAGCTGTGCGACATGGAGAAAATCATGGCCATCGCCGACCAGCACGGTTTACGGGTCATCGAGGACGCCTGCCAGGCTGTGCTGGCCAACGACGGGACGCGCTACGCAGGCGGCTTTGGCACCGGCACGTTCAGCTTTTATGCCACCAAGAACCTGATGACCGGCGAAGGCGGCATGGTCACCACCAACGATGATGCGGTCGCCGAGCGGGCGCGGATGCTGCGCAATCACGGCATGAAGCAGCGCTACTACCACGACATGCTCGGCTTCAACTACCGCATGACCGACATCCAGGCGGCGATTGGACTGGCGCAGATGAGCAAGCTGGCGGAAATGACCCGCCGGCGCCGGCAGAACGCCGCGTATTTGAACGAGCGGCTCCACTCCGTGAAAACTCCCCGCGCAAGTCTGGAATCGGCCCACGTCTGGCATCAATACACGGTCCGTTTTGCCAATCAGGAGAAACGCGACGCGGCGGTGAAGCAATTGGGCGAGGCAGGCATTGACACGGGCATCTATTACCCGATCCCTGCCCACCGGCAGAAATCAATCGCCGCCATGGTCGGCGAGGTCAATTGCCCGGTAGCCGAAGAAGCAGCCCGGCAGGTCTTGTCTTTACCCGTACATCCACTTTTATCCATTGAGGATCTGGATCGGATTGTGGAGAAAGTGAACGAATTATGAGAACAAGAGTGGCAGTCGTCGGCGTCGGCGTGATGGGAAGGAACCATGCACGCGTATACCGGGAACTTCCGGATACTGATCTGGCAGCGGTTGTCGATCGCGACATCCAGGCTGCAGAACAGATCGGAAATCTCTACCGTATTCCGTACTACACCGATCTGCACGAGATGCTGGAAAAAGAACGCCCCGACTCGGTCTCAGTAGTCGTTCCGACGCAGGCGCACTTTTCGGTTGTGGTTGATCTGTTGGAATCCGGCTGCCATGTGATGGTCGAAAAACCCATTGCGGCATCACTGGACGAGGCCGAGGCGATGATCCAGGTCGCCGAGCGGCACGGGCGCGTGTTAATGGTGGGTCATATCGAACGCTACAATCCGGCGATCATCGAATTGAAGAACCGCCTGCTGCGCAACGAGCTTGGAAAGGTCTTCCAAATTCACGCCCGCCGGCTCAGTCCGTTCCCGGCGAGGATCAGCGACGTCGGGATTCTGATGGATCTGGGCATCCACGACCTGGATATCATGAATTACTTAGTGGACAGCGAAGTCCAGCGAGTCTACGCCGAGGCCAAGAAAACCGTTCATAACTGCTGCGACGACCTGTTTATCGGCACACTTCGGTTCGCAAACAACACGATCGGTCTATTAGAGGTCAACTGGCTGACTCCGACCAAAATCCGTGAACTGTATGTGACCGGCGAGCGCGGCATGTTTCGGGTCAATTACCTGACACAGGATTTGTTCTTCTTCGAAAACGCCGACACACGAGAGGTGGAGTGGAACCATCTAAGCCTTCTGCGCGGGGTCAGCGAAGGATCGATCACTCAATTCGCACTGAAAAGAGTGGAACCTTTGCGGGCAGAATTGGAATCGTTCCTTTATAAGGTAAAAAGGCAGGATCCTTCCAACACGAATTGCCGTGACTCTATGAAGGCGCTGGCTTTAGTGCTCGCTATGGCTTCATCGGCGGCCAGCGGACAGGTGCAGGAGGTGATTTATAGTGGTAGCACAAGAGATACCGTATCAGCTCGTCCGAAGCAGGCGATTTCCGGGCGGCGTCCGGCTCACCCGCCGGCAGTACCAACGCCTTAAGCGGATTTTCGATCTGCTCCTTTGCTTGGGCTTGCTACCCTTTTTCCTGGTAGCCATCGGTCTGATCGCCCTGATCATTTGCCTGGATTCGCCCGGCTCGCCCTTTTTCGTCCAGGAGCGGGTGGGCATGAACGGGCGCCGATTCAAGATCTACAAGTTCCGCTCCATGTGGAAGGAACACGACCCGCAGCGCGATCAACCGTTCATGCGGGATTATATCCACGGCAAGGTCGATCTGGACGACGGGCGCGGCGGAAAAGTCGCCCGGTTTAAACCCGTCCGCCAGGAAGATTTGACCCGGGTGGGCCGCTTCTTGCGCAAGACCAGTCTGGACGAGCTTCCCCAGGTCTTTAACGTGATCCGGGGCGAGATGAGCCTGATCGGCCCCCGCCCCAATGTGACCTGGGAGGTGGATGCGTACCTGCCCTGGCATTACGAGCGTTTGAATGTTCTGCCCGGAATTACCGGTCTGGCGCAGGTGATGGGCAGAAGCGACATCACATTCGACCAGATCGCGCGTTTCGATATCCGTTACGCTCGTTACCAGGATCTCCACATGGATTTGTGGATCTTTTGGCAGACCGTGCTGACGATTCTCGATCGTTCAGGCGCAGGATAATCGCGAAAGGTAAGGGCCATACGAATGGAATTAAAAGCGTATCTGTCTATTTTGGTTAAGCGCTGGTGGATGATTGTGCTCGGACTCTCGATCGCAACCGCCGCAGCGGCAATTTGGACTTCGCGTCAGGTGCCTAAATATGAATCCGAAGCCACCTATGTAATCCGACCGCGGACATCGCTGGTGGTGGATAAGGAATTCGTCCAGGCCCTGGATATTGTCAGCCGGCGAGTAGAGATAAACACCACGTTCGCCGAGGTCAGCGGCAGCCGCTCGATCCGCCAGAAAGCGATCGAAAAACTGGGGCTGTCCCCCGAACAAACCCGCGGGCTTGCGGTCAACGGCGTGGTGATCGGCGGGACGAACATCCTGACCATCACCGCATCCGGCCCTGATCCAGAGGTTGCCCGCGATTTCGCCAATGCGGTCGGCGAGGCGACTGTCGAGTACGCCAACGGGCTGTATGACGTCTTCGAGCTGCAGCCGTTGGATCCTGCGCCCCTACCGTCCAAACCGGTCAGTCCTAACCTGGGCTTGAACCTGATGATCAGTTCGGTACTGGGACTGCTGATCGGCGTCGGTGCGGCGCTATTCATCGAATATATTCAATCGCCGTACACAGAGCCGGATTCGTTCAATATCATCGACCGCGAAACCGGCGCTTATAACAAATCGTACTTCATGCTGCGGGCCTGGCAGGAAATTAACCGCGCCAGGCGGAACAATTACCCCCTGACCCTGGTCCTGATCAAGATCGATTTAAACGGTGAAACCCTGACCCAGCGCCAGAGGCGGGAAGCGATGCGCGTCTTCAAGGTGCTTGCCGAAAAAACCATCCGCGAGGACGATATCCTTGCCTGCCTGAACGGGGATACCTTTGCGATTCTCTTCCCCTACATGCAGCATGCCAAGGCCGCCAAGCTGGCTGAGACGCTGAAAGAAAATATCAAGTCGGTCGCCAAAGAAGTGCTGAACAACCGGAGCGTGTACACACTGCAGGTTTATTCGAGCACATCGACCTTTAAGAGCGAGCTGGTGGCTGGCGAGGGGTTGATCGATCAGGCGATTCGCTCCCTGGAAACGGCCATTGCTAATTCGACCGAGCCGGCCGGTATCTAATCTGGAAAAGACTCGCAAGGTATGAGCACACCGCCTATTGAGAGCGTGGTCGCAAGCAGCGCCGCCCATCCGCAGCAGAGCAGAGGGCTGGAGAAAAACCTGCGCGTGGTCGCTGCCGGGGGAGGGGTGACCTTCGCCACCAAGCTGTTCCTCAACGTCCTTCGATTTGTGACCGCGATCTGGTTGGCGCGCCTGCTTGGCGCGGACCAGCTGGGTTTATACAGCCTGGCAACCAGCGCGCTCACCCTGGCGATGGGCATTGCTCTCTTTGGGCTGGACGCCGGAGTTGTCCGCTACATTGCCGTTCAAACGGCGCGCAAAGATGAGGCGGGAGTCTGGGGGACGATCCAGATTGGCTTAGGGGTGCCCTTGCTTGCCAGCGCCGTGCTGGGGACTTTGTTGTTCGCATTTGCGCAGGCGGTGGCTGTTTATCTGTTTGATGAGCCGCGATTAACCTATCTGCTTCAGCTGGCCAGCGTCTTTGTGCCCCTGATGGTCATCAACGACATGCTCGGCAATGCACTGAAAGGATTTAAACAAATTCAACGGTCGTCCCTGGCCATGTTCGTTTTCCAGCCGATCACCCGGCTGGTTCTGATCGCCGTCTTCGCGCTGGTAGGCATGAACGCTTCCTGGGCGGTCGTCACCTACGGCCTGGCCACAGTGACCGCCTCGGGCGCCATGATTTACTACCTGCAAAGGCATTTTGGCCTGAAACGGCCGTTTGGTTTCCGCCGCGATGATTTTCGCGAACTGATGAGGTTCTCCTTCCCGGTCTGGCTCTCTGGATTGATGGCGAGATTCCAGAGCAATATCCAATCCTTCTTCCTCGGATCGATGAACACCATCACGGGGGTGGGAATATTCAGTGTCGCCAGTCAGATCACCATGGTTAGCGGAGAGTTTTCTTCGTCGATCAATACCGCCTCCAAGCCGATCATAGCCGAGCTGCACGAGCGCAACGACCGTCCTCAGATGTCCAGCATCTACCAGGCCACCAACAAGCTGGTCATGATGGTTCAGCTGCCGATTTTCCTGACCATGGTCCTTTTGCCGGGACCTTTGCTGTCCATATTTGGCGAGAGCTTCACCGGCGGGGCGACTGCGCTCATCATTCTGGCGGTGGCTGATTTGTTAAACACTGCGACCGGCATGGGCGGGATCATCATCGACATGACCGGCTATACCCGCCTGAAACTGGTGAATTCTATCATCCGGCTGGTGCTCTACATTGTCTTTGACCTGCTGTTTATCCCGAAATGGGGGCTCGTCGGTGCAGCGCTGGCTGTGTTGGCTGGCGAAGGCGTGGTCAATCTCTTGCGCATGCTGCAAGTCTATATGATTTTCCGAATGCTCCCCTACAATCTCAGCTTTTTCAAACCGCTGGCCGCTGTCCTGGCTGCGTTGGGGGCTGTGCTGGCTTTACGGGCCGCGGCTCCTGCAGAGTTGACCCTGATTTATGCTGCAGTACAGGCCGCGGTATTGTTTCTGGTGTATGTAGGGTTCAACCTGCTGCTCGGCTTATCGGCTGAGGAGTGGGCCATGATTAAAAACCTTGCCAGGTATCTACCGGGAAAGAAGAGCAGGTAGGTGGCTATGGGCCAGGGTCCTGTTTTCATCGGTGGTCTTGACCGCAGCGGTAAAACGACGCTGCGCGGATTCCTGCAGTCTCATCCGGCTTTCTCGATCCCGGCGGTCGGTTCGAATCTGTGGTCGTATTTCTACAAGCAATTTGGCAGTCTGAGCCATCCTCGCAACCTCGAGCGTTGTCTGACTGCTATGAAGGGGTATAAACAGGTGCGCTTTCTGGAACCCGACTGGGAACGCCTTCGCCGGGATTTTCTCCAGGGTCAGGCGACCTACGCCCGCTTGTTCGCCCTTCTTCAGCAGCAGCACGCCGAGCGGGAGGGTAAACCGCGCTGGGGCGACCAGACCGGGCTGATCGAACGCTACGCCGACCAAGTCCTTGGCGCGTACCCCGATGCCCGGATGATTCACATGCTGCGCGATCCGCGCGACCGCTACGCCGGCTCCCTGCAGTTGTGGCCTTCAGGTAAAGCCCGCGCCGGCGGCGCAGCCGCCCGCTGGCTGTACACCACCGGGCTGGCCCAGCGCAACCTGAAGAAGCACTCCGGCCGCTACCTCGTCGTCCGCTTCGAGGATTTGATCCTCCAGCCGGAGCAAACCCTTCGGAAGGTATGTGCATTCCTGGAAGAGGAATTCGATCCGCGCATGCTGACCATGGAAGGGGCGCCCGAGCACAGGGAGAAGATGATCCGCCGATCACACGGCGACCGCGGCGGCAGTCCCCTCTCGAGCGAATATATCGGGATATACCGCGGGCAAATTCCCGCAGCCGAGCTGGTTTTCCTGCAGACCATCCTGGGCGCGCGGATGCGCAGGTTTGGCTACGACCTGGAACGGATTCCATTGAGCCGCAAGGAAAGGCGGGACTACCTTCTTAAAGAATTCCCGTTGAATTGGATCCGATTGGCGGCCTGGATGGGGCTGGAAACCGTTCAGCACCATCTCCCTGGGCTGTTCGGACGTAAACCCGGCGCGAACATGCGGGTCGGGACCACGGCGGGTGAAATGGCGGGGCTGGCGGAGGGTAAGAGATGAGCGCCGCGCCTGTCTTCATCGGCGGTCTGGACCGATCGGGAAAGACGCACCTGCGCTTGATGCTCTCGGCACACCCGCGGATGATTTTTTCGCGCCGCACCAACTTGTGGACGCAATACTACCGCCGCTATGACCGTCTCGACCGCCAGGCGAACCTGGAGAGGTGTCTCTCGGCGTTAGCCAAGAACAAGCACATCCGCGGCCTGGGCGTTGATTTTGAGCGGCTGCGGCGCGATTTCGCCAGGGGGGAAGTGTCCTACGAGCGGCTATTTGCCCTGATCCACGAGCAGTACGCGGGACTTAACGCCAAAATCCGCTGGGGCGACCAGACCGAAGGGCTGGAGAAGATGGCACCAGTTCTCCTGGCGGAATTCCCCGAGGCGAAATTCCTGCACCTGATCCGCGATCCACGAGACCGATACCAGGCGATTCTCGAAAAGAACCGGGTGGAGGGGAGGTCAGGCCGGGCCTTCCTCCGCGAGCGCAGTCTCGGCGCATCGACGGCGCGCTGGATGGCTTCCGCCGAGCTGGCAGCCGCACACCGGCAGCGCTTCCCGGATAGCTACCGGGTAGTCCGATACGAAGACCTGGTGCTCGAACCGGTGCAAACGCTGCGCAACGTATGCGAGTTCCTCGAAGAGGACTTCTATCCTGAGATGGTTGAAATGCGCGCCGAGCGGCGCTTTACCGAACGCGGCGGGCGCGAGGACGGCATCCCGTCCCCCCTCTCGACTGACTATGTCGGCCGATACCGGCGGAAATTGACGCCCTTCGAAATCGCTTTTATCCAGCAGCGGGCTGAACGCTGGATGCAGGTCTTTGGCTACCAGCCCGAGCCGGTTCGGATTCGCCGGCTTAGCTCCGTCTGGGATTGGCTTATCAGCGCCACCAGCCTGTACGGCTGGCAGATGTTGGAAAGGGCGGCGAGGTAACGGATGAGCGGCGGACCGATCTTCATCACCGGCGTGAGCTACTCAGGCAAGACTCAACTGCGCCTGATGCTCAACACCCACGCCAACATCCACATCACCCGGCGGACATACTTCTGGCGCAAGGTCGCAAATGCCTATGGAGATTTGAGCCGGGACGAGAATCTGGAGCACTGTCTGGCGGCCCTGTTCTCCTCCAAACCGGTCCAGGCTCTCAACGTGGATCAGGAGAGCGTCCGCCGGGAGTTCGCCGCCGGCGAAAAGAGTTACGGGCGCCTGTTTACGATCATTCACCAACAGCATGTGAAATCGCTTGGCAAATCCCGCTGGGGCGTGCAGCAGAGTTTTGTCGAAAGCGAGGCTGACCTGATCATCTCGCAGATGCCTGATGCGCGTATCCTCCACGTGATTCGTTCGCCTTTCGATCGGGTGACGGAAAGCCTTGCGGTTTCGTCACGCTGCCCGGGCAAGGTCGGCTGGGAAACTGCGTTGTGGAAGCTCTCAGCCCGCTGGGCAGCCCGGAATATCCAGCGCTACCCGCAGCATTACAGGCTGGTCTATTGGGAAGCGATGCTGGCCGAACCTGCGCGGGTTCTCAGCGAGGTGTGCGATTTTCTTGGCGAGGCATACGATTTTGTCGGCGTCAGCTCGGAATACCCAAGGGCGGCGGAACACAACGGCCAGTACCGTCTTTCTGCGGCGGAACAGGCTTTCATCCAGCGCTGGGCTGGACCCGAAATGGAAGCCCTGGGTTATCCAGTAACCCTGCAGCGGCTGGCGCCCATCGACCGGCTCTCGCTGGCTCTGCTCGATTATCCGATCAATTCAGCCGGGGCTGCCATTTCAGGCATCCTTCGCCAGAAAAAATGGAAAGCCAACAAAGCTCGAATGGAGATGAGGACTGCATGACGATGAATTACTTGATCACCGGCGGCGCAGGGTTTATCGGCGCGAACTATGTTGCCCGCTTGCTCAGGCGAAACGAGCAGCTCGTCATTTACGATAACCTGTCCCGGGCTGGTAACCAGCGCAACCTGGACTGGCTGCGAGCCGAATTTGGCCCGGAATCGTTCAAGTTGATCAAAGCCGATGTGCGCGAGGCCGGCCGTCTGGCCGAGGCGGCACGTGCAGCGGATGTAATCGTTCATCTCGCTGCCCAGGTGGCTGTGACTACCTCGGTGACTCATCCGCGAGACGATTTTGAGTGCAACGCCCTGGGCACGTTCAACGTTCTGGAGGCCGCCAGGCTTTCTCCGCGCAAGCCGATGGTGCTCTACTCCTCGACCAACAAGGTCTACGGCGGGATGGAAGACGTGCGCATCGAGCAAACCGCGACCGGTTACCGCTACGTTGACTTCACCCAGGGGGTGCCGGAAACCTTCCCGCTGGATTTCCACTCGCCTTACGGCTGCTCAAAGGGCGCAGGCGACCAGTACGTGCGCGATTACGCCCGTATTTACGGGCTGCGCACCGTTGTTTTCCGCCAGTCCTGCATCTACGGACCGCGGCAGTTCGGCGTGGAAGACCAGGGATGGCTGGCCTGGTTCGTCATCGCCGCGGTGACTGGCAGTCCGATCTCTATCTACGGCGACGGCAAGCAGGTGCGCGACGTGCTCTACGTGGACGACCTTCTGGACGCGTATGATCTGGCGATCACAAAGATCGAAAAAGCTGCCGGGCGCGTTTTCAACATCGGCGGCGGACCGGCCAATATGCTCTCGGTCTGGAGCGAGTTCGGACCCATGCTGGAAAAGCTGAAAGGGGAAACCGTCCCCGTGCACTACGGAGACTGGCGCCCGGGCGACCAGCGCATTTACGTTTCGGATATCCGCAAAGCCGGCGAGCTGCTGGGTTGGCGGCCCCGCGTTTCGGTGCAGGAGGGCGTCGAGCGCCTCTACCGATGGGTGGTTGAGAACCGGGAGATGTTCGATTGAAAGGAACCACGGAAGGACAGAATTCATGATCAAGGGACCCATTTTCATCGCCGGACTGGAAAGGAGCGGCACGAGCCTGATCTACGCGCTGCTCGGCTCCCATCCCAACATTGCCATGTCGCGGCGGACGAATATGTGGACGCATTACTACAACCAGTACGGCGATCTCTCCAAGGAGGAGAACTTCGAGCGCTGTCTGCGGATGATGATGATGTACAAACGCCTGCTCAAGCTCAACCCAGACCCGGAGCGCATCCGCCGCGAGTTCCAGCTAGGCGAAAAAAGTTATGCCCGCCTGTTCGCCCTCCTGGAGGAGCACTTTGCCGAACAATGCGGCAAACCGCGCTGGGGCGATAAGTCGCTCAACACCGAGCGCTACGCAGACGAGATCATCGCGGCATACCCCGGGGCGCGCATCATTCATATGATCCGCGACCCGCGCGACCGGTTCGCCTCATCGCTTGCACGCTGGAAGGTGATCCGCGGCGGGGTCGGCTTTGGCGCCGCCATGTGGCTGAGCTCCCAGCGGCTGGCTGAGCGCAACCAGGCTCGCTACCCAGACCAGTACCTGATCGTCCGTTACGAAGACCTGGCCCGAGAGACCATACCGGTTCTGGAAACAATTTGCGCCTTTATCGGAGAGGAGTACACGCCGGTCATGCTGGGCATGCAGGCTGCAGAGCAGTTCCGCGAGGAAGGCGGCAACAGCTCCTACGGGCAGCGCGAGCCTGGAAAGATCACCGCCAGCTCGATTGGCAAGTTCCGCCAGGTGCTCAGCAAACAGCAGATCGCCTTCTTGCAGTTGTTCGCCGGGAGGAGGATGGCCGCAAATGGTTATGCGCTCGAGCCGGTCGTATTGAAAGCCAGCCAGTTTGTTGGTTTCGTGTTGCTGGATTTGCCCCTCAACCTGGCGCGGATGCTTTTCTGGTACATCCGCGAAACCTGGTTGAACTGGATTGGGCGCAAGGTTCCTTCTTATCGGATTGTGCAGAACCCGGAGTCGGTTAGCGCCGGGGTGGAGGGATGAAGGTATTGAGCAGCCAGGCCCAGGTCGTTCCCTCGCCTTATAGCCGGACGCGTACGCGCCGGATTTTATCGAACAAGATGTTCTACATCCTGGTCGTTTCCGGCAGTATCGTCCTGTTCGCTGCGATCGCGTCCTACCTCGTCGTGGGCGGGAAACCGCACATCGCCGCCGCCTTGGTTTTCATGCCGGCTGCGCTGCTCCTCCTGCATCGCTACCCTTACCTCGGCGTTGTCGTCTGGATGCTTCTGGCGCCGTTCCTGATGCAGACCGTCACGGACACTGAACGGCAGGTTTACTGGATCATCCACCGCGGTCTGCCGCCCCTGACCCTGGGAATTGCTTTCATTTCCTACACCCTGCGCATCCGTACGGGCGAGCTGCCGCGATGGCGCCTGCCGGAATATGCCATGCTCGGCTATCTGCTGGTCAGCGTCCTGTCAATCCTCTTGCAAAATAATGATCCGATGCAGACCTTGATCCGCTTCTACGATGCGGTCTTCATCCCGATGTGCCTGTACGCGGTCGTGCGGATCACGATGCCGGGCAAAGGCCTCATCCGATGGCTGGTCCCTCTGGCGGTGTTCATCACGATCACCCAGGCGGGGATCGGCATCCTCTCCTGGATCCGCCCTGGTATCCTGCCTCCTGCCTGGTTAGGATATGCCGGGGAGCGGGCGACCGGTTCGGTGAATAATCCCGGAGTGTTCACCACCACGCTGGTTTTCGGCGGTTTGATCAGCCTGCACACTGCCATGACCATGCGCGGCGGCTGGAAACGCAGCGCGTTGATCGCCGTTTTCCTGTTGATGATTTACGGGGTGTTCATCTCCTATTCGCGGGCAAGCTGGCTGATGGGCGCGGTGATGCTGATGGGCGTGCTGGTCGTTTACCCGCGGATAATGATCCGCCTGATGGTGATCCTGATCCCGCTAGCCTTGGTCGGCGCGCTGTTCATCTTCACCGACCAGGTGGAGTGGGCGAAGCAGCGGTTGGAATCCGAGGAAGCGGAAAACTCTGCGTTGAGCCGCCTGCCGGTGTTGGTCGCTGCGTATCGCATGTTCCAGGCGAAGCCGATCTTTGGCTGGGGCTACGACAACTTTGACCGTTTCGACAGGCGGTACCAGGGCCGTTTCGGTGACATCGCCAACCCGGTCGAAAAGGATCTGACCTCGCACAACGTGTATATGACCCTGCTGGCCGAGCAGGGCGTCATTGGAGCGCTGCTGTATCTCCTGCCGATCATGGTGCTTCTGTGGCACACGGTCAAGAGATACCGCTTTCTGCCGAAGCAAGGATGGCTGAGCCGCCGGCTGCTCTGGCTGCTCTGGCTGGTTGTCCTCGCTTATGTCATTGTTAACAACTTTTCCCCGATGGTTGTCGTCTGGGGCCTGGGCCTTTATTGGATGAACCTTGGCCTGATCGCCTCGATCGTTTTTTCGCGGAAGGTGGAGATTTAGATGGATACGGGCAATGCCCTCGAACGCCTTTGGGTTTCCCTGCTCGATTCGCGGGCTTTTCGTCGTTTTTCTCGACAGGGTCTGGGGGCGGAGTTGTTCCAAAGCCGCTTCTACAAGCGGGTCAGTCTGCTGAAAAACCGTCTGAGCTCCTCGCTGGCGGTCAGAACTCACCCCGACCGCTTCCGCGACGTGCAGACTTTCTGTTTGTTTATCGGCCACAACAAAAGCGGAACCAGTCTGCTCGGCTCGCTGCTCGACGCCCATCCCGAAGTCATCCTCGCGGATGAAGTCGGAGCGTTGAATTACCTGATGGCTGGCTTCAAACGAGAGCAGATCTTCCATCTGCTGGTCAAAGGCTCGCGGCGCGAGGAGATCAAAGGGCGGGTGACCGCCCGCCGGCTGGTGCCGTATTCCTATAAGGTACCTGGGCAATATCAGGGGAAATACACCCGCCTGCGGGTGATTGGCGACGGTAAAGCCGGTTCCACCACCCAGCTCTTCGGACGCAATCCGGACGCCCTCCCGCGGCTGCAGGCGGAGATGAGCGGGTTGAACCTGCGTTTCATTCAGACTGTCCGCAATCCGTTCGATCCCATCAGCGTGATGATGGTGCGCGGCAAGCGAACGTTTGAGAATTCGAGCGAATACTACTTTAAGAGCTGCGAGATCCTGGTCGGGCTGCGCGAGCAGATCGGCCGGGAGAATTTAATGGCGGTGCGCTACGAGGATTTCGTCCGCAAGCCGGAAGAGTACCTGGAGCGGCTGGCTGCTTTCCTCGGCCTCACCGCGCCGCAAGACTGGATCTGCGCCTGCGCGAGTATTCTGCGCGCGGAACCAGACGTTCAGCGCAGCATGGTCCACTGGCAGCCCGAATGGATCAAACGGGTTGAATCCAGTATTCAAAGATACGAGTTTCTTCAGGGATACAGCTTTGAGGCTGTATAGAGTGCGCACCCGCAAAGAAGGCTGTTAACTGGCATGATTTTGGATAAGATTGTCCCCGTTCTGACACCCCCCGTGGAAACGGACGCCCCGTTGACCGCCGCCGCGAGGCTTTTTTCGCTGCTCAACCAGGCGGGCGTCCGCTACTGCCACTGGAAGAGCAGTCTCAGGCTGACGGACAGTCTGGCCGGGCGGACCGATCTGGATCTGCTGGTTGACCGGCGGGACGAGCAGGTTTTCCGGCGGATCCTGAGCGAGCAGGGATTTAAACCGCTGGCCGACGCGCCAGGGAAGGCCTTCCCGGGCTTGGAGCACCAGCTCGGCTTTGACTGGCAGACGGGGCGGTTGATCCATTTGCACGTACATTTCCGGCTGGTGCTGGGCGAACAGCATGTTAAGAATTACCTGCTTCCTCTGGAATCAATTTTCCTCGAATCCGCGCGTCTGCGCTTAGGCGTCAGGACGCCCCCGCCCGAGCTGGAGCTGGCCGTCCTGTCGCTGCGGGCGCTGCTCAAGTACCGCGACCGCGACGGACTGAAAGATGTGCTCTCGATTCGCTCGCCAGGCATCCCGGCGCATATTTTGGCCGAGCTCACCTGGCTGCTGGAACAAATTTCGCCGCTCGAGTTCGAGAAGACCCTGGCGGCTGTTTCAGAGGTCGTCCCCGCGGATGCGGTCCGTGAGTTCCTGACCGTGATCCAAACCCGACCGCGCGACGGCTGGAAGCTGCTCCGCCTGAGGGCGGCGGTTCGGCGGAGCTTGCGCCGCTTCCAGCGCAGGGCCAGGCCGGCGGCTACCGCGGCGTACTTCCTGGCGCTGTGGCGAAAATCGAGACGCGGCGAGCGGCAGATGGGACTGCCTGGCGGCGGAAGGCGGATCGCCCTGGTGGGCGTGGACGGTTCCGGGAAAACCACCCTGAGCCATGCTCTGACAGCCTGGCTGAGCTGGAAGGTGGATACGCACCTGCTCTATCTGGGCAGCAAGCAACCCTCGAAGCTCAGCGAGCTTCTCTACTGGACCTTCCGCATCGCCCGCCGCGGTCAGACGGAGATCACCAGGCGCTGGGGAGCGAGCCATCCCCTCGCCCGGCTGGCGGGCAGGGCCAAACAAAGTCTGCTTGCCCGACATTACCTCTCAATCGGCGCCGATCGCTACCGGCGCTACCGGCTCAGCGAACGCCTGGCTTCGCGCGGGGCGGTAGTCCTCTTCGACCGTTTCCCCTTCGAAGCTCCGCTGGACGGCCCAGAGATCGGGCGGATCGCTGCTGACGAACCCCGCCGTCTGATCCGCGCCGCTCAGCGCGAAAAGGCCCTTTACGAGCGCTTTCAGCCGGTCGATTTGTTGATCCTTCTTGAAACCTCAGCAGAGGTATCTTCGCAGCGCAAACCCGACCACACCGAGGAAGTGATCGAGGCCAAGCATGAAGCGCTGACAGCCCTCAAGACGCGTCTGGGCGAGCCCGGTTCTCCCTGGAATTGGGTTGCGATCGACGCGAGCCGGCCGATGGACGAAGTGCTGCTGGCGGCGAAACGGGCCGTCTGGGAGGCGCTATGATCGTTGAAATGCTCGGAGCCCCCGGCGCAGGCAAGACCAGTCTGCTGCCAGCCGCGCGAGAATTCTTCGACCGGCGCGGTCTGCAAGCCTACTCGGTCGTTGAGGCGGCCCGTCCGGCGGCCGCCCGTACCGGGTCAGGCCGGCTGGCTGCCCGCCTTCTGCCGGGGCGGCTGCGCAGTTTCACGCTGTGGCAGATTTATTACGCCTGCAGCCGGCGATACCGGAGCGAGTTCCGCCGGATGTACCCGGGGCTGGTGGAAGGGGTGCTGAGCTATCAGCGTAAACGGCCGATCTCGCCCTATGACCGCCGCCACGTGGTACGCTGGTTCCTCCACTTGACCGGCGCATACGCATTCCTGAAGGCCAGCCTGAGGCCGGAAGAAGTTCTGATCATCGACGAAGGCTTTATCCACCGGGTGGTGCAGCTGTTCGCCTCCGAGGTCGAAGAGCTGCAGCCGCACAGGATCTATGCGTACCTGGATGCGGTCCCCCGCCCGGACTTGTTGATCTACGTCGCCGCCTCGGCTGGCGCTTCCCGGCAGCGGGTGTTCGAGCGCGGGGTGTGGGAAAGATTTCAACGGAAGACGGAAGCGGACACGCTTCGTTTTCTCGAGCGCTCGCAGCAGGCGGTGGAAATGGCCGCCGGCTACCTGGCGAGCAAAGGCTGGCCGATGGTGCAGATCAGCAACGACGGCCGGGAGCTGGAAAACGTCAGCCTTGAGCTGCAGGGAGTGCTGGCCCATTGGGCGGCCGCCTACCAGCAGGATGAGGTCGCAATCTGATGACACTTTTCTCCTCGGTTCCGATCATTCACTTTCCCCGGCCCGGCCGCTGGTCGGAGAGTTTCAAGGCTGCCCGGCGCCCTCCGGACGTCGATCAGCCAACTCTGGAAGTGATTCTGGAACGGTACCAGTTGGAACTGGAGTCGGATCCGCGCAATATGCCTAATACCCGCCGCAACCAGAATCTGGTCGTGCGCACCACCCGAGGGAAAAAGGTGGTTAAGCGTTACCGTCCCGACTGGGATCCGGAGACAATTCGATTTGAACACAGCATCCTCACCCGTCTTGCGGAAACGGGATTCCCCGCCCCGCGGCTGGCAGCGACGCCGTCTGGCGAGACCTGGGTGCGGATCGACGGGCAGAATTACTGCGTATTCGATTTTCTGGCAGGCAGGAATTACTCGAACAGCTTTCTGCTCCGTCCGCACAGGGTGCGGATGATGGCGACTTCCGGCGCAACCCTGGCCCGCCTCCACCGTCAGCTGCAGGGATTTCTCCCTGCTGGGCGCCATCACCTTGGCTTCGCGGACTATCACGGCGGGCGCCGCCGCGGATTCGCCTGGTTCAGCGAACGGGTCGCCGAGCTCAGCCGGCGTTCTTCAGACCTGGAGGATCCTCTCCAGCGCAGCCTGTCCGGATGGCTGGTCGAGCGCGCCGGCGCGGTCCTGGAAGATATCGCCAGGCTGGACGAGGAGCTTGCCGGAGTGGATCTGACCCGCCTGATCATCCACGGCGACTACGGCCTGCACAACCTGCTCTACCTGGACCTCGACCACGCCATCCCGGTCGACTTTGAGCTGGCCCGCCTGGACTGGCGTTTGAGCGACGTCATGTCGGTCGTCGGCAAGTTCCGATACCAAAACCAAAAATATGATCTGGAAAGCATCACCCATTTCCTGCGGGCGTACCAGGGCGAATTTCCAATTCCAAGCGAGGAATGGGGCTGGCTGCCGGAGGTGTGGAAATACTACAAACTGACCAAAGCGGTTCAATACTGGGTCTCGTTCTTCGAAACCAACGGCCCGGCGCGCAAACTGGTTTCGGCCCGCGATGAGATTCTACAGGCTGACTGGGCCCGGGACAATTTTGACGCCCTGAGCGCTTACCGCGGAGGCGCCTTATGAAAACGATGGCTGTCATGCAGGTGGTCAGCAATCTCGAGGTCGGCGGCGCTCAGGAAGTGGTGCGCACCCTGGCAGATTTTCTCGCCCGCAACGGCTGCGTTTCGGTGGTCTGCTCTTTCGCCGATGGACCGCTGCGGGCGGAAATCGAGCAGCACGGCATCCCGGTCGAAATTCTCCCCGAGCGGCGCCATTCGGTGACCGCCCTCCCGCTATTCCTCCACGAGATGATCCGCACTCGAAGCGCTCTGGCGGCGCTGGTCAAGAAATACGAAGTGGATGTGATCCAGACTCACTTACTGCGCAGCCTGGATTTCCTTGTCCTTTCGCTGCAATCCCGATCGGGCCCGATGGTGTTCTGGACCTTCCACAACGCCCTTTTCGATCTGCGCGAGGATCATCTGCAAAAACACAAATGGCTTCTCAAGCCCAAGCGTACCGCCCACCACATCCTCTACCAGTTTGGCTCCAGGGTAGCCAGCGGGCTGATCGCCGTTTCGGAAGATGTGCGCAAAGCTGTGCTGGACACCATGCCGGGCATCCCGGATGAGAAAATCAGCGTGATTTCCAATCGAGTGGATGTTTCCCGCTACGGTAAGTGCCGCCGAAGGGACGAAATCCGCGCCGGACTGGGATTCGGCGACACGGAGCACCTGATGACGGTCGTTGCGATCTTAAAGACCCAGAAAGGCCACACTGTCCTCCTCAACGCACTTGCGAAGGTCGCCGCGAAGCACCCTCATCTTCACCTTCTCATCGCCGGCGATGGCGAACTGCGCCGGGATTTGGAAGACCAGGTTCGCGAAGTTCGTCTCGAAGGCCGGGTGCACTTCCTGGGCACGCGCAAGGATATCCCCGACCTGCTCTCTGCCAGCGATTCATTTGTGCTGCCATCCTTATGGGAAGGCATGCCGATGGCCCTGATTGAAGCCATGGCGAGCGGGCTGCCGGTGGTGGCGACGGATGTCTCCGGCACCCGGGAAGTGATGGTCCACGGCGAAACCGGGCTGATGGTTCCGCCCGGCGATCCGGAGAAGCTCGCCCAGGCGATTGATCAGATCCTTTCAAACCCGGCCCAGGCGCAGGCCATGGGAATGGCAGGAAGGCGGCGGGTGGAAGCCAACTTCAGCGCTCAGACTCAGGTGAAGGAGTATATCGCCCTGTTCGAGAGAAACCAGACCAACCGTGCCAGGCGGCTGGTACCAATCTCAGGAGAGTGACCTAAGGTATGTTGGAAGACCGACCCATTTTTATTGCCGGACCCGACCGCAGCGGAACGACCTTGTTATACGCGCTGCTGGCTTCCCATCCGAACATCTCCATGGCGCGGAGGATGAACTATTGGCGCTGGTTTTACCGGCGGTATGGTGACCTGAATAACCCGCAAAACTTCGAGCGCCTGCTCGAGCGCCTCCTCAGCTACAAGCGGTTGCGCCGCGTCCAACCGGACGGTGACCGCATTCGGCGGGAGTTCTATCAGGGCGAGCCGAGTTATGCCAGGTTATTCGCTCTGTTCATGCGCCACAAAGCGGAACGGCTCGGAAAAATCCGCTGGGGAGAAAAATCTCTGCACACCGAGCGATACGCCGATCTGGTCTTCGAGAACTTTCCCCAGGCGCGGATCATCCACATGACTCGCGATCCGCGCGACCGTTATGCCTCGGTGCGAAAGCGCTTCGGAGGAGACAATCCCCGCGTGGCCGGCGCGACCCTGCGCTGGCTGACATCAATGAAAGCTGCCCGTAAAAACCTGAAAAAATATCCAGACCGCTACCTGATGGTCCGTTTCGAGGATCTGGCCTCGAACCCGGAGGATACCGCCCGGATCATCTGCGATTTTATCGGAGAAGAGTATGCGCCAGAGATGTTGAGCATGGAAGGCGAGGTTGAATACCGCGACAGCGGCGGCAACAGCTCGTTCGACAGGATCAAACCGGGCACCATCTCGACCCAGCCGATTGGAAGATACCGCCACGTGCTGACTCCATTCGAATTGAAATTCATCCAGCAGTTCGCCGGGAGCTACATGCAGGAATACGGCTATTCTCTGGAGCCTGTTTCACTGACCCCTCAACAAATGCTGGCGTATTACGGCTGGTTCCTGCCTCAACATTTCCTTCGCATGGCGGGCATCCAGCTGATCTCGACCATCCAGTTTTACCGCAAGGAGCCGGTGCCGGCCAGCCGTTTCGTGGACGGCCAAAGTGTGAGCAGCTTGAGTTAATGGTGGAACCTTGAGAAAACACTTATCCTTACTCACCCGCTGGATTAAATTTCCCCCATCCATAATTACCGTCGTGAGCCTGCTGTTGGTCGCGATCCTGGCGGCGACCCTGGCAGTGAGGGCTATCGGGGTATCGGCTCAGCAGACGGACGGGTACTGGTTCGATGTCCAGTACCTGAAAGCAGCGGACTTTGGGCTTGCGCGGGTGACCGGCGTGACCTACGCGCCGGAAACGGGCGGGCTGCTGGTTCTGGATGGGAGCGTCAGCGCGGAGAGCGCGCGGATCGCGCTGATATCCAGGCGTGGCGAACTGCGCGGCGGCTATGAGATCACCCTGCCCGGGGTGGCAGGGTCAAGCCTGGCCTA
>FWPV01007748.1_pt1 | contig 19278 bp, 16 predicted proteins | sample 2228371 | NCBI WGS metagenome assembly FWPV01 (sample SAMEA103939776, study PRJEB20133) | metagenome
AGTTGCTGGATCGTTTTGCGCTGTGTGTGGATGTCAAAGGCGTTCGTGATGCGCGGGCGCGTATGGCCATCATGGAGCGCAATCTGGCCTTTGAACAGGATCCCGAAGGTTTCTATGCCGAATGGCAACCGCAAGAAACGTTGCTGGCGCAGCGCATCGAGGAGGCGCGCTGTCTGCTGCCCGAGGTTCGCTACACCCGCAGCGATATGGCAACGATTGCCGAGATGATGGCCGGCCTGGGGGTGGACGGTCATCGTGCCGATTTGGTGATCCTCAAAACTGCCGTTGCCCACGCCGCATGGGAAGGCCGTCGTCACCTGACCGACCGCGATATTATGTTGGCGGCCGAATTGGCCTTGCCGCACCGCCTGAAACGCCGTCCCTTCGATGAGGTACAAACTTCCATCGCCGAGCTGGATAAAATGGTCACGGCGGCGCGTGATAAAACTACTGCCGCCGAACCGGAATCACAGGACACTTCTCTGTATGGCGATACAGCCGGGGAGGACCGTCAAAAAAAAGTATAGAGGTTGAGGCGAGTGATGCTCAGGCCCAGGAAGCAGGCTCGCCTCAACGGCAAGCATACGCGCAAGATGTGCCTCAATGGCCCAGCGAGGGAAAATGGTGGGCCGGCGGCAAGTTTGTTCAACCCGGCGAGGTTTTCCAGCCTCGCCGCCTGGAGACGGCACAGGACCGGCGGGTGCGTTCGACCGGCGGAAAACGTAGCCGTACCCGCACCGATCGCAAACGCGGGCGCTACATCAGTGCTCGCCCTTCACCGCGCGATGCTTCAGACCTGGCGTTTGACGCCACGCTGCGTGCCGCGGCGCCCTTCCAACGGGAACGCGCTGTTGAAAGCAGGGGAGCGCCCGCCCTTCATCTACGTCCCCATGACTATCATAAGAAAGTAAGGGTGCGCCGGGCCGCCAATCTGATTATTTTTGTGGTGGATGCTTCGTGGTCTATGGCTGTCTCCGAGCGGATGGAGGCCACGAAGGGGGCCATCCTTTCGCTGCTCACCGATGCCTATCAACGCCGGGATCGGGTGGGGATGATCGTTTTCCAGAAAGATCGGGCCACCCTGGTTTTGCCGCCGACCAACAGCGTTGAATTGGCCAAGCAGTTGTTGGTGAACATGCCCGTGGGCGGGAAAACGCCCCTTTCGGCCGGGCTATGGCTGGCCCAGCGTACCATCGAGCAGGAGCTACGCCGCTATGCCGAATTGCTCCCGCTGTTGGTGATCCTTACCGACGGCGCCGGCAACGTCTCGATGGGCGACATGCCGCCGCAACTTGAAGCCTATCACATCGCCGAGCAGATCGCTGAAGCCAACGTGAAGTCTATTGTGGTCAACATGGAAAGCCCCGATTATGACAAAGGACTGGCGCAGGCCCTGGCCGACCACCTGGGCGGTGTGTGTTATAACCTCATTTCACTTCATGCCGAGTCACTGCTGAATATGGTGCGTGGGGAATTGGCGATTTGAAGCCTCCCCTCCCCCCGCCCATCTCGTGTTTTTCCGCGTTCCCTTTCCCCGCTGCGTCTGGGCTTACCAGCCGTTCTTGTGGACTTTGCTTTCGGTGTAGCGCTCTACGCGGCCTTTCTGTTCTGCCGGATGACCGATGGCCAACACGCACAATGGCTCGATCCCCTTCGGGATGCCGAACAGTTCGGCAATGGCCGCCGTGCGTTGTGGATCGGGATAGACGCCCATCCACAGCGACCCCAGGCCTAATGCACGTGCCGCGAGCAGGATATTCTCCGTAGCGGCCGAGCAGTCCTGCTGCCAGAACTTCTCGGAGACCGTGGTGTCCCCGCAGACGATGATCGCCAACGGTGCTTCGAGCAGTGCTTTGGCGTAGGGGTGCCGTTCGGCGGTCGCGTTGAGCTTCTCTCGCGCGTCCACGACGATGAAATGCCAGGGCTGGCGGTTGTTGGCCGAGGGGGCGTTCATCCCTGCTTCGAGAATGATGCGCAGCTCTTCGGCAGTGACCGGTTCTGCGGTATAACGGCGAATACTGCGCCGGGTGAAAATAGCTTCTAATGCGTCCATAGTGTAAACCTCCTGTTCGATCAATTTGACAAGCTTTCAGCAATCCGCTGTCATCATCCAATATCGAGCATCGAGTAACCAGTAACGAGTAATGAGTAACGAGTAATGAGTAACGAGTAATGAGTAACGAGTAACGAGTAACGAGTAACCAGTAACGAGTAACCAGCATCCAGTATCCAGCATCCAGCATCCAGTATCCAGCATCCAGTATCCAGCATCCAGCATCCAGTATCCAGCATCCAGCATCCAGTCTCACGTCTCACGAAATGGAACTTCAACGACAGTCGCCGCGATTTCGGCCTCTAGCTCGGCGATGCGGGCCTTGAGCGTGGGGATGATGTCTGTTAGCGGGATCATCTCGCGGTCTTTTCGGTCGCGGCGTTTGAGTTCGACGCTTTGCTGTTGCAGGCCGCGCGCCGCCACGGTGACGCGCAACGGCAGGCCGATGAGGTCGGCGTCGTTGAACTTGACGCCAGGGCTACGGTCGCGGTCGTCGAAGAGCACGTCGATGCCGGCGGCCTGCAATTCGGCGTAGAGCCGCTCGGCGACGGCGGTGGCTTCGCTGTCTGCCGGCCCTAGCGTGAGCAGGTGCACGGGATAAGGCGCAACGGTAATCGGCCAGATCAGTCCATAGTCGTCGTGGTGCATCTCCGCGACGCACGCCAGCAGCCGCCCAATGCCGATGCCGTACGATCCCATCACCACGGGCTTGAGTTCGCCATCTTGATCGAGGAAGCGCGCGCCCATGGCCTCGGTGTAGCGCGTGCCGAGTTTGAAGATGTTGCCCACTTCGACGCCGCGTTCAGCCCGCAGCGCGTTCCCACAAATTGGGCAAGCATCGCCTTCTTGCGCGGCAGCGATGTCGGCGACGATGTCGGCGGTGTAGTCGCGTCCGTAGTTGACGTTGCGCAGGTGATAGCCCACTTCGTTGGCGCCCGCCACCAGGTTGGACGACGCGACGATGGCGTCATCCACAACGACGAGCGCGTTCCGCACGCCCAACGGCGACCCGTAACCCGGCTCGGCCCCGACCGCGTGGATTTCCGCCTCGGTGGCCGGGCGCAGCGCCTTCGCCTTGACCGCGTTCGCCAGCTTCGTCTCGTTGACCTCCATGTCGCCGCGGATCACGGCAAAGATGAACTGTTCGGGATTGGTAACTGGTGATTGGTGATTGGTTGATTTGCCGGCTTGCTGATTCGCCGATTCTTTGATTCGCTGATTCGCTGATTCGCCTATTCGCTCATTCGCCATTTCCGCCATCATAAAGACCGCTTTGGCCGTTTTGGCGGCGGGGATGTCCAGGAAGGCGGCGAGGTCGGCGATGGTGGTGACGTTGGGGGTGGCGACTTTCTCGATGGGGAGGGGGGCTTCGTCTGGCGCAGGCGGCTTACGGAAGCGGGCAACCTGCCGGTTGGCGGCGTAGCCACAACCGTCACACAGCATCAGCGTGTCCTCGCCGATGGGCGTGAGCACCATATACTCGTGCGCCTGCGTGCCGCCCATCATTCCGGTGTCCGATCCCACGGCGATGACATCCAGCCCACAGCGCCTGAAAATGTTGAAGTATGCCTGGTAGTGCGCGCGATATTGCTTGTCCAACCCCTCGGCATCCACGTCGAGGCTGTAGCTGTCCTTCATTGTGAACTCGCGCACGCGGATTAGCCCGGCGCGCGGACGGGGATCGTCGCGCCACTTGGTCTGGATGTGGTAGATGAGGCGCGGCAATTGGCTATAGGCGCGAATCTCCTGGCGCACCAGGTCGGCGACGACCTCCTCATGCGTCATCGCCAGCACCATATCGCGGTCCGACTTGTCCTTGAAGCGCCCCATCTCCGAGCCGATCTGGTACCAGCGCCCGGTTTCTTTCCAGATGTCCGCCGGATTCACCACCGGCATGGTGATCTCCTGCCCGCCGATGGCGTTCATCTCCTCGCGGATGATGTTCTCGATCTTGGTCATCGAACGCCGCGCCAGGGGTAGATAGCTGAAAATACCGGCTGCCAGTTGGCGGATGAATCCCGCGCGCAGCAGCAGTTGGTGGCTGGCGACTTGCGCCTCGGCGGGCGTATCCCGCAACGTCTGGCCGAAGAGTTGTGTCATTCGCATAAAAACCTCCAAAATAGTCAGCAGATTGCGCGGATTAAGCAGATAGGCTTGTACTTAATCTGCTAAATCTGCTGATAATATGACCGGATTATAGCCACCCACGCACGGTGTAGACAATGATACCAATATACTCCTTGATGGCCTGCGTTGTCAAGGTGAGATCCTGGCTGCTAGGCAGCAGGTTCATCAACTGGACGCTCAATTTGGGCTGCGTGTAATAGTCCCACTCGGCCTGCGACACCCAGAAATCGGTGGGGGCGGGTGTGACGACGATGTCCGGGTAGGCGAACGTGGCGTAGGCGCGCGGCATGTGGATCGCCGATGTCACGAGGATAATCGATTTAATATCGTGTGCTTTCAGAATGTTCAGGCTGGCCTCGGCGTTCTCATAGGTATTCCACGAGCCGGCTTCGAGCAACAACGAAGTTTCAGGCACGCCCATCCGCTGAAGCAGGCCGGCCATCACTTCGGCTTCGGAGATGCCCTGCGGTCCGCTCCACGCTGCCGCACCGCCGCTGAGCACAATGTAGGGCGCGGCGTCGTGCTGATACAACCACGCGGCGTATAGCAACCGGTCGCCGGCCTCATTGACTTCGGCAGTGGGACGCGGATAGCCCGGTGTGCGCGTCGTCCCGCCCAAAACGACAATGGCGTCCGCGCGCGGGATGGCGGCTGCTTCGCCGGGCGGCGGAGCGTAACGCCATTCCAGCGAGCGCGCCAGCGTCATCGCTACGATGCGATTGCCGCCTAACCACAACAGCGCCAGCGTGACTGCGATCAGGCGCGTCTGCCATTGCGGATTTCGCCGGATGATCAACGCCGTCGTCAGCAGCACGCACGCCATGCCGAGCGGATAAACGAACAAGGGGAGGAGTTTGGATAGGTAAAAAAGCATGGTAATCGGTAATCGGTAATCAGTAATCGGTAATCGGTAATCGGTTATCAGGATTGGGAAGCTAGAAGGTGGTGGTGAGGTGGGCGAGGAGAGCGGCGAGGGCTGCGCCAATGATGGAGCTGATGAAGTTGACCCAATCGTTGTTGAGCCAGCGCCAGCCGCGCAGCAGGGTGTTGGGCGTGCCGTCTGGGTCAATGACTTTCTCCGTTTCCTTCTCGCGGCTGGTCGAGTAGTAAATGGCTTGCACCGTGGCGCCGAGTAGACTGTCGCAGAGCGAACCGGCTAATCCGGCAAGTGCGGCGATGATCGGTAGCCGGGTGCAATTCGCCGGGTAGACAAGGCACGACAACGGATGCAGGAGCACGCGCGGCGTGTAGCGGATCAGGCTTTCGAGGTAGAGGAACAGCGCGCCCGCCACCCCGATAACGGCTCCACCCACCAGCGTCGCCAGCGTGCCTTGCAGCGAGACGCCGCCGGATGTGCCCACATCCACAGGTTTGCCGGTGGTGATGAGACGCGGCATGCGCTTGCTGAGCACGCCCAGTTCGGTGGCCCAGGTGTCCGCGTTCACGGTCGCCATCGCGCCGACGAAGGCGAACCATAGGAGCGGATAGCCTGTCAGCCAATACGCGACGGCGATCAACGCGCCGGCCCCGCCGTTCGCCAGCGCCTGCCACAAATCGCGCCGGGAGCCTTTGGCGAATTTCTCGGCTAGCGCTTCCTTCGTCGCTTCTTTGTACTTCGAGAGCAGGCTGGAGAGAACGAAGAACGCAATCAGCAGCAGTCCCCATGGCCACCCACCCAGACCGAAGATTGCCGTGCCGGTGAGGATTGCGCCGATCACGCCACTAGTGGAGAGCGCCTCTCGCTTGTAGGCCACCCAACCGATGGCGGCGCTGATGACAAATCCCAGGCCAAGTTGTAAGAAAGGTAGGCGCATAGTCGCTTATTGCTCCTGTCGAAAAGAGTCTCAACGGACTGAACGGATAAAAACGGAAAATCTATCCGTTAAATCCGTTGAGGTTGCTTAGCCATTGCGCATAGCCGTGAGAATGTGCGGCATCTAGGTTGGGGACAGCCTTCCCGCACAAGGTGTGCCCGACGACACACACGAAGGTCGCATGCAATCTCTCTTCCGGGCCGAACGTTTCAAACGCCAGGCTCCACCATTTCTCACCTTGGAGAGTAAGTTCCGCCAACTCAATGTTGCATCCCTGCGGAACAACCTCCATGCCGGCAATAGCGATAACCTCCCCGCCGTCCGTAACTACATAGCGGCGCAGGCGTCGCGCTTTGTGCACGGCGATCCACGGTGGGCGCGAGCCGGTTAAATCCCCCAGGCCGCTGCCGAAGTCGTTGATCCCGAAACTCCATTTACGCCAGCCCTCGACCAGGCCGTGGACACGCTCGTGCAATTGTTGAACGCCGTACTGTTCTGTGCGCTGCTTGATTTCAATTCTTTTCTCGCGCAGCTTGAGACTCAGATCTCCCCGATCAGTAAGGCGTAGATAATAGTCAATACGCGCGGGTTGTGCTTCCGGTGCGCGTTCGCCGTAGTGATACCATGCCAACACATCCGGCGGAATGGGACCGGGATAGAACCAGCGCGCTTCGATGGTAGGAAACATCGCCACTCACCTGTTCAGCAAACGACATGAACTGCGCTCTCCATCAAAGATAAAGATGATTCAAAAGCTACTGGACGCCGATTTCCGCAGATTCACGCAGATCATTTTTTGAGCCATCCAACAATCTGCTTAATCCGCTTAATCTGCTGACAGAAACAAACTTTTTTATCAAAGGAGTCATTTTCGGAATAGTGCATTGAGCACGAATAGGATGAGGCCGGTCAGCAGGGGCACGCTGAGGTTGTCGGTGCCGGCAGGCGAGAACGCCTCTGCCGCCGTCGCTACAGCCGTCCCGATGACCGTCATCAGCAAAACGGCCCAGAACGGCAGTACGATGGAGTTCGGGCTGAGCGCCGATCCCGGCAGCCAGGCCAGCGTCAGCAGAATGACGAGGAAGGTCGCCACGGCCATCGCGATAGAGCCTTCACGACTGCGTTTGTGTCCGAAGGTGGTATAGGGATGCTTCCCGTATTTCCGCCCGATGATGCTGGCCATACCGTCGCCCCACGTCATCGCCATCACCGCCGCCGCCGCGACGGGCACGCGATCCAGCGCGCCGCCCGTCCGCCACAGCAGCGCAAACAGGACGGTGATCGAAATCGCAAAGTAGACCGTGCCCGGCGACGAATCTACCGCATCCATCGCCTTGAAGATCTGGTAGCGGTAGAAGACGTAGTTGAGCACGATGAACGTCGCAAAGGGGATGATGCCGATGGTCCACGTGTCGAACAGCGTCAGAATCCCCCAAACCCACATCCCCGCGCCGATGTGGATGATCTTGCGCGTGAACGCCTGCGGCCATTTGAGCCGCTTGCCGATGGCCTCGACAACAGCCCGAAGGCGTATAGGTACGAAGCGATCAATCCGATGATGTCGTTTCTGGTCATAGTCCCTCCCCTCGATTGCTCGAAAGTGTACCCATTCCCAGAAAATTTGCAAGCGGTCAAATAATGGCCTGTTCCAGATCCGCGATGATGTCCCGACGTCTTCCAGACCAACGGCGAGACGCACCAGCCCGTCGCTGAGGGCCAGTTGCAAACGCAGAATGTGCAGCGGTGGGGGACGGGTCGGGTGCGGATTAACCAGGTACAGTTGTTGAACAGAGAAGGGAAGGAAATGCAGCTTTTCGAGACGGGTGCACCATTGATGGTGGCATTGCATTATGAAGGCACGGTTCACCGGGCTCGAAAAACTCCTTTACAAATTCGGTGGCACGGTGTATACTTTTAGCCGATAACAACATAAAAATGCTCAGTCTCAGCCCTAAAATTTGGTAGGCATTACAGCATGAAACATCCGAGTTACGCGCCACGTAGTCAGAGTCGCGGGCGGCGCTGATGCGTCACGAATAAGATGCTGTCACATTGCGGGCAGAGATTGGGCGATTGGAAGAACAGATCGCAGGATTCAAAAATGACTGGCTGATGCGTCTTTTGTTGGGTGTTCAGAACTGACGACGAAAGGTGAACTGACTTCCGAGTGACGTTATGAGTATAACTGGCGCTCCGCATGTTTTAATCATCAGCCATGATGTTGTCGGCCCCAAAATGGCCGGACCGGGCATTCGGTATTGGGAATTAGCGCGCGTTTTGGCGCGTGCGCTGCCGGTGGTATTGGCGATACCCAACGCGGCGTGGATGCCAGACGTAGGTGTGCAAGTGTGGTCCTATCGCCCCGATGCATGGGAGTCGCTTGCGCCAGTCGCGGAAGCAGCCAGAACCATCGTGTTGTGCGGCGATGTGTTGGCGTGGTTCCCGCAGTTGATGCAGGGTAAGACGCCCTTGGTGGTGGATGGGTACGATCCGCATCCGCTAGAGACACTGGCGTTGTTTGCCGGAACGCCGGAGCAGGCGCAGCGACATCAGGAGCGCGAGCGGATTTTGGCAATGCAATGCCGGGCCGGCGACTTTTTCATCTGCGCCAGCGAGCGGCAGCGCGATTGGTGGATCGGCTTATTGGAGGCAAACGGGCGCATCAACGCGCAGACGTATCAGGCCGATCCCGCGTTGCGGCGGCTGGTGGACGTTGTCCCGTTTGGCTTGCCGGCGCAGCCGCCGCAGCATACCAAACCGGTCCTCAAAGGTGTCGCGCCGGGGATTGACTCCGAGGCCAAAGTCATCCTGTGGGGCGGGGGGCTGTGGGAATGGCTGGACCCGTTGACCCTGCTGCGTGCGTTCCCCCGCGTGTTGGAGCGCTACCCAGAAGCGCGTTTGGTTTTCCCCGGCACGCAGCATCCCAATACAGATGTTCCCGCGATGCGGATGCATACGCGTGCGGTGCAGTTGGCGCATGATCTGGGTTTGCAACCTTATGTCTTCTTCGGGGAATGGACACCCTATGCGGATTGGCAGAATTACCTTTTAGAAGCCGATGTGGGCGTCGCATTGCACTTCGATACGTTGGAAACGCGCATGGCGTTCCGCACGCGGGTGTTGGATTATATCTGGGTCGGCCTACCGATGATTTTGACAGAAGGAGATGCGACCGGCGACCTCGTGGCGCAGCACGGATTGGGCCGTCTGGTGGCGTTTGAGGATGTGGATGGGGTGGCCGAGGCGTTGCTTGATGTATTGGCGCAGCCGCGCGAGACCTGGGAGGCGCGCTTCTCGACGTTGCGCGTGCAGTTGAGATGGGAGAGAGCAGCAGAGCCGCTCGTGAGATTTTGCCAAGCGCCTTATTATGCGGCGGATCGTACAGGCTTTTGTGCCACAGTAAAATGTGAGGACCGAATGACGCTGTCCGACAAGAATATTCTTCAACAAATTGAATCGCTGGAATGGTATCACACTTTGGATCTGGGTAGTGGGATTACAACTCCGGGAGATTACGATCACCGGCCCTATCTCCGTTATTACGGATTTCCCGACAATCTGACAGGCAAGACGGCATTGAATGTTGGAGACGCAAGTGGTTTCTTTTCTTTTGAATTGGAACGTCGCGGCGCGAAAGTAACTGCTGTTGACCTGCCAGCCTGGTTCGCGCACGATTTCGGCCCGTGTTATCGTCCGGACAAAACAGGGGATGAGGGCGCGCGCTATTTACACTCTCCGTTTCTGTTGGCAACGCAGCTCCTGCATTCATCCGTCGAGAAAGTCGAGATGTCCGTGTATGATCTCGACCCCGAGAAAATGGGGCTTTTTGACGTGGTGTTTTGTGGCAGTATGTTGCTTCACATTACTGATCCTATTCGGGCGCTGTGGCGATTGCAGAGTGTGACCCGTGAAGTCGCAATTATTACGACGGTGATTTATCCGGACACATCTTCTGAACCCCTTGCGCAATTTGTGGGACATCATCGGGGCGATGGGTGGTGGTTCCCTAATCGCGCTTGTTTTGAGATGATGGTCAAAAGCGCCGGTTTTGCCGGCTGGGAGTGGTATGCCGATTTTCGGCTTGACTATCGGGATGGCAGACCTGGTCTTTATCATGGGGTTATACGCGCCTGGAATACACCAGTCAAACCTGCCTGGTTGGATGCGATTTCATCGCCGGCTCAGGATTTGCCAGAGTGCGATCCTACAGCTTCTACCGGTATAGCCCAGACATTGCGTGAACGCGATGCTGAGATTGCTCGTTTGCAAGCATTGGTAGATGGTTACGAGCGCGGGCGCTTTATCCGGTTGATGAAGTGGTTGCGGGCTAGAGCGCAACGCAGGAGCTGAACGTGAAAGCGTCGGTCATCATTTTGGTTTGGAATGGGATGGCATATCTGGAAGCCTGCCTGAACGCGGTGTTGGCGCAGGATTATCCCGATTTTGAAGTCATCGTCGTAGACAATGCCTCCACGGATGGCTCGGCGGATTTTGTGGCGGCGCGGTATCCGCAGGTGCGGTTGATTCGCAATGCCCGCAACCTGGGCTTTGCAGCGGGCAACAATGTCGGTTTGCGTGCGGCAACTGGGGATATATTGGTGTTGCTCAATCAAGATACCGAAGTGCGGCCGGGGTGGTTGGCGGCGTTGGCGGCGGCGACGCAAACGCCGCGTGTGGGTATTGCCGGGGGCAAAGCATATTATCCCGATGGACGGATTCAACATGCCGGCGGTTATGTGGATGACCGTGGAGAGGGGAGTCACTTCGGCGTGCGCCAGGAGGATCGCGGGCAGTTCGACGCGGAGCGTGATGTCGATTATGTGACCGGCGCGGCGTTGGCTATCACGCGGACTGCATTTCAGGCTATTGGCGCGTTGGACGAGGCTTTTGCGCCGGTTTATTACGAAGATGTGGATTGGTGTTATCGCGCCCGGCAGGCGGGATTTCGCGTGCTCTACGCGCCACAGGCCAGACTGGTGCATAAAGAAGAGAGTGCGGCGGCCACGCTGGATTACGCCGGGATGTATATGGTTCACCGTCACCGCATTCGCTTTGTGCTCAAACACTGGCCTGTGGAACGGTTGCTTGACGTGTTTGCGCCGGCGGAACAAGCCTGGCTGGAGAGCTTGGGTGAAGGGGCGGAAGCGCTGATTGCTGCGTTGCACCACGCTTATCTCTATCATCTGCTCAATCTGGCCGATGTGATGGATTGGCGGGGTAAGTTACTTGACGCGCCGCTTTCGGAAACTGATGCACTGGCGAATATGTTGGTGACATTGCGTGCGATCACGCCGCTCAAACCGGCGCGTTTACCGGGCAAAACTATTGCGCTCGGAATGCTCAACGATGATATGGGAGCATCAGCGCCGGCATCACCGCTGGCGGCGCTTAATCAGACGTGGAAGCTCCAAGAGCATGAGTTTCATTCTGACGTTCCGGTGATCGGGCGGTTGATCGCGGGATTCCGTCGTTTGTGGAACCGTGTAGCGACCAAGTGGTATGTTAAGTCGCTCATGCAACAGCAGACGCGAATCAATGGCCTTGTTTTGACGACGTTGGTCCAGCACGCGGGCGACTTGAGACAATATGGGTATGATCACCAACGTTTGGGCGAAGTGCTGGCGGAATATATCGGCGAGAATGGCCGCGAGATTGCCGAGTTGGCGCAAGAGATTCGACGCTTGAATAGCGCACTGGAAGCATTACGGTTTTCAGCTTGAGTTGAGGACAGACTATGCGCGTTCTGGTTGTGGCAAACACCTTCCCGCCGGCGTACGTCGGCGGCGCTGAAGTTGTCAATTACCACGCATGTCGGGGCTTGATCCGCCGGGGTATCGATTGTTCTCTCTTGATTCTCAACAATCGCATGGATAGTTTTGTTGATGACTGGTATGAACTTGACAATATACCTGTACATCGAGTGTATTTCCGAACGCCTCGGCGACGCGCGTGGACCGATGTGTTTGACCGGCGCGTATACCGTATGGTGTTGGCAGAGTTGCGGCGCTTGCGACCCGATGTGGTTCACATTCACAATGTCTCCGGCGCTACGTTATCGCCTTATATGGCTTGCCGGACCGCCGGAATACCGGTCGTCAACACCCTGCATGACTTGTGGTTGTTGTGTCCAAATAACATGCTCTATCGCAGTGATGGCTCATTTTGTGATCCAAAGCAGTATCCACTAGGCTGTAATGCATGTTTTCGCCGTTATGACTTTTGGGGAAATATCCCCTATCGTCGGACTGTGTTTGCTGCTTTAACCTCCAACGTGCGGTTTTTTATTTCCCCTGGACAGGCGGCCATTGAGCGTCATGTTGAAGCTGGTTATGCGCGGCAGCGTTTTCGCTTGTTGCGTTTAGGCTTCGAGACCCCGGCGCCGCCAGAACACTATTCCCCGAATGTTCAAGCAATTGTCGAGAATGTCTCATCTGAGCGGATTGTCGTTTTTGCCGGGGGCGGCATTGAAATCAAAGGGGTCTCTGTGCTTATTCGGGCGCTACCGGCGATGTTGCGGCATGTGGAGCGGTTAAAGGTTGTCATTGCTGGGCGCGGCGAGCCGAAATATTTGCAGCAATTTCAGCACTATGCGCCGGCTGTTCAGGTGCTTGGCGCTGTACCTTTCAACGAGATGCGTTCCCTTTTTGCGATGGCCGATTTGACGCTGGTTCCATCTACATGCCACGAGAATTCGCCGGTCGTGATTTATGAAAGCTTTGCCGCCGGAACGCCGGTTGTGGGATCGGCTTTTGGCGGCACGCAAGAGCTGATTTGTGAGGGGGAGACGGGCTACCGTTTTCCGGTGGGAAATGCCGCTGCATTAGCCGAACAGGTCATCTTGCACTTTACACGTCCGGCGCACGAGCGGCGCGCGATGCGCCGGCTTTGTGTGGCGCAAGTGCGCGAGCACCTGACGTTGGATAGGCATCTTGACGGGCTTGAGCAGATTTACCGCGAGGTATTGAGCGCTTGATGCGTCTCTTACATGTGACTCACCAGTATCGTCCGGCAATTGGCGGCGCCGAGAAGTATATCACCGACCTCTCCGAAGAGTTGGCCCGGCGCGGCCATGCCGTAGATGTGTATACCAGCCGTTCGCTGGATTATCATACCTGGCGCAGCGAATTACCCCGTTTTGAGCAGCTTGATGGGGTGAACGTCTATCGCTTTAGTAGTCTAGTGCGCACCGAGCGCGTCTGGCGGGCATTGGCTTATGGATTTGCCGGGTATTGGCGCACCCGCGCACGGCGTTACGAACCATTCATTTTCTATGGCAATGGACCGGTCTGTCCGGGGCTGTTTTTCGCCATTTTGCGGCGCGCCCGGCAGTATGATTTGCTTCACATCAACAATTTACATTATTCACAAGCGTTGATCGCCTATACGGCGGCGCGTATACGACGTTTGCCTGTTGTCATTACGCCCCACGTCCATGCTGAACAGCCGGCAACCCATGATGTGCGCTATCTTCAAGAAATTGTGCGAAACAGCGATATGATCCTGGCTGACACGCGCGCCGAGAAGCATTATCTCGTTCAATTGGGTTGGAATCCTGATGTGGTTGTCGGCGGTGTTGGCCTGCACATAGAACAATTTCCGGCCCTTTGGCGAAGCGAAAGTCGCCAGCGTTTTGGCCTGCCTGAGGATGGCTTTGTCATTTTGTTTTTGGGCCGCAAAACGGAGTATAAGGGATTGGAATTGGTTTTGCGTGCCTTTGCGGAACTGCGCCAAACGCGCTCCGACGTTTATTTTTTGGCCGTAGGGCCGGAGACAGAGTTTTCGCAAAAACTATGGGAGCGTTACGCCGGTGTGGATGGTTTGGTGGTGCGTGGAACCGTCACGGATGAAGAGCGGCTGACAGCGTTGGCGGCTTGCGACGTGCTGGCGCTGCCTTCGGTGGGTGAGGCGTTTGGCATTGTTTACCTGGAAGCCTGGGCCTATCGCAAACCCGTGATCGGGGCGAACATTGCTTCCGTTGCTTCTATCGTTACCAACAGTGTTGACGGCTTTCTGGTTGAACCACATCAGGTTGCGCCAATTGTGGCGTCGTTGACCCATTTGCTCGAACATCCGCACCGCGCCAGAGAAATGGGCGAGAGCGGATACCGTAAACTGACGCAGCGTTATACGGTTGCGCGCATTGCCGATATTGTCGAGGGAACTTATGCGCGTGTGCTGCGACGGCGTCATCGTTTGACTTACCATGTGTGATCGGTTGCTATAGTTTGCTGCTGGAGGAGTGGAAATGAAAGTTAGCTTGATCAATGTAAACCTTGTCGCTCACGATGCTATCGGACAGTGCATCGTCAACCAGGCGAGGTTTTTCCAGCGACGCGGGGACGATGTCGTGATCTATGTGATGCACCCTCCTCATGGTATAGCCAATGATATCTTGAAGTTAACCCAGGTGGTCAGTCTGGCGGACCTGGCCGCGCGCGGCGATGCTCACTTCGCCCGCTCTGATCTCTACGTATTTCATTATCCCGGCCACTATCCCCTGATAGAAACACTCAAGGGTGTTGACCGCGGTGCAGTGATCTTTTACTATCACAATGTCACCCCACCGGAATTGTGGGCCTCGGAGCAAGAGCGCGATCTTCTGCGCCGCAGTCAGGCCGGTGTGAGTAAATTACTACCGTATGCTGATTTAATTGTCACGCCTAGTCTTTTCAACGCCGAACAACTGGTTGAAGAATACGCTGGCGATCGTGATCACATTCGCGTTTTGCCGTTGGCTGTTCCGCTCGATCAATTTAGCCCTGGACCACGCGATGTAGCGCTGCTGCGGCAATACAACCTGGAAGGCAGGCGGGTCATCTTGTTCGTCGGTCGAATGGCCGGGAATAAGCATATTGATTTGTTAGTGGAGGCGCTGCCGTTGATCCAACAGCACGTTCCACAGACCACGTTGTTATTGGTGGGCGACGATTCCAGCAATCCGGCTTTCGTAGAATACGTGGCGCGTGTCAAAGCCCAGGCTGCGACATTGGGCGTAGGAGACAGCGTTATCTTCACCGGACAAGTGGACGATTTGCCCGCCTACTATCGCCTGGCCGACGTCTACGCGACCGCCAGTTTACACGAAGGATTCGGCGTTCCATTGATTGAGGCGATGGCCTCCGGAACCCCGGTGGTTGCCAGCCGCGCCACAGCGCATCCGTGGGTTGTGGGCGACGCCGGCTTGCTGGCCGAACCGGACGACGCTCGCGATTTGGCCGCCCAAATTGCACGTGTTCTGACCGATGACGCTTTGCGCGGCGAATTGGTGCGGCGTGGACTGGCGCGTGCGCGCGATTTCTCGCTGGAACAGTACGAGGCCGGCTGGGCTAAAATTGTCGCCGAAGCCACAGCCTGGTTGCCGGATTCCCCTTACCCACGACTGCGCTCCATCGTGGCGCAACCGGCGCCGCGAGATACGCAAACAGGCACACCCGCGCCCGCGCAGACCATTCACGAAGTTTTGACGCGTGGCGCGCTAGGACAGTTAGCAGATCAAGCCGATGTGATGTTGTACGGTTACGTGGTGCGTTCCCGGTTGCCGATCATCGGGCCGTTTGTGGCGTGGCTGCGCAAGAATCTGACTTCCCATCTGCGCGAACCCTACCTGGATCCGATGTTTACGCGCCAGGTGGCGTTCAATCAACGGGTGGTGCAGCAGTTTCAAGCCTTCAACGAGGAACTATCGGCGCGTATCAGTGCGGTAGACCGGCATATGACTGTGCTGCGACAATTGTGCGTCACTTTGGAGTCACGTATCCATTTCCTCGAAGTTCAGCAGACCTTGTTGAGCACACAACTCACCCTGCTGGAATCGGCCTCTAGTCATACTGAGGATTTGGGGCAGGCGCGGCAGCAATTGGCCGAGTTACGACGTCTATTGGATGAGGCGCGAGCTGCGTTTGAGGCAAGTAAGGCGATTATGGATGACGAGCACAATGGTGGATTACACATCTAGACGGCGTCCCGGGCGTTTCAAAATCTACTGCGCCTTTGCGTTAATCGTTCTTTTAGGCGTTGCCATTCAGGTCTGGGCCGCGCTGCAAGGCCGGGCCAATTTCAATGGCGACGAGGCTATTTGGGGGCTGATGGCGCGACATATCTTGCTCCAGAGGCAGATACCAGTTTATTTTTACGGCCAAAGTTATCTGGGGACTTGGGAGGCGTTATTTACCACCTTGTTCTTGAAGTGGATGGGACACAGTAATGTTGTAGCTTTACGGATTGTCCCTGTGCTTTTGTTTGGCGGGTTTTTGATACTTTATGGAATTTTGCTCAACCGTGTGTGGGGTAAGCGGGTGGCTTTATTGAGTCTGGTTGTGTTGACATTCCCCGGGCTGATCATACTCTGGACTGCAACTTCTGTGTGCGCATACGGAACAGTTCTGACCCTCGGAACAGGTGCTTTGTGGTGTTTCTATGCTCCTACAGTGCGAAAACGTTGGTCAGGATATATCGGTTGGTTGGCCTTTGGTTTTATTGTCGGCTTTGGCTTATGGATCCATCCCATTACGATCGTATATTTTGTAGCGATTGCCCTCGTCTATGGGTTGCAAACGCCTGAGTGGCTCAAGCTCTATACAAAACTTCAAACATTTTGTGAGCAAGTAGTGCATATATCGTGGCATGAACTTGCGCCTGTTGTGTCATTAGGGTTATTTGGTTTAGGCGTTGTTGCTTTTTTTGCCACTGACTGTGAACCCCGTGATTCTTTCGCTACCGCGCAACATATAGCGCGTATCTTGCTGTTGTTGATCGGCGGGACCGTTCTATTGATAACGTTTTGGGGAAGCACGCAACGCAAGACCTGGCTTGCGCGCATCGCCGCATTGGGAATTGGCGGAGTCATTGGCAATTTACCACAGTGGAAAGCCTGGTTATTCTTCGGCGTTGTTCCTGACTTGGCGATGATACCGACGTGTCCAACGGGGATACTACCGCGTCTCCGGCTTGTGGTGGAGCAACTCATCCCTGCAATGTGGGGAATACCCTCCCTGCAGAAAATTTTTCATCATGCTCCAGAACGGGCCATTTTATGGATTATGATGTTGGCGCTGACATTCATAGCATCCATTACCTTTATTTGGACTGAACGATTCGCTTTATGGGCATTGATTTCATGGCGGCCATTATCGCCAGAAACAGGGCGCGGCGCGCTGCAGGGTATATTGCTCGGCTTGCCTGTATTGTTGCTCTTGCTGGGCAATAATATTGGCAATGTGTACCATGTAAGATATTTGATTATTTCCTGGCAAGCTAATGCAGTGATTCTGGCTTTATTCCTGCTGCGTCTGGTGAAAAAATCGAAAATCTTGGGGATGTGTCTGATAGGTTTGTGGATAGCGTTTGTTGGATTTGGCAACCTGGTGACGTTGGGGCAGGAGTGGCAAACGCAACGTGAGTTGAATTCACCCCAAGCGGTTGCCGCGCTCGAAGATTTTTTAGCGCAACATCAAGTTACGGGTGGTTATGCTGACTATTGGATTGCATATCCGCTAGACTTCCTGACTGAAGAACGGCTGACTTTTGCTCCATATAATGCGCTTGATCGCTATCCTCTTTATTCGCAAAAAGTGGCTGAATTGCCGGTGCGTGCTTTATTGTTGCCGGTTGGAAGCCTCACAGAATCAGCAACTGTTGATGATGCTGTTAAAGTATTAGAAGCCGGTACCTGGGGTGGGCCGGCTTTCTCGGGAATTCTGGAGTGGCTGCGCACGCAAACTGTTGTGCAACGTCAGATTGTTGCGCAGTGGGATGTGTGGGTGCTCGCTGATTTGTGATTATTTGTGGAGAAACCGATGGCGTTATTGTCTGATACCCCGTCTGCTAAAATACAGGCCTTGCGCGCGCGTGTGCTGGCCGATGACCCGCAAGCGCGTCAAGAGCTGGACGACATTGCGTACCTGGCGACGCTTCAAGCGTTGGTGACCGATGTGGAGCGCGAGGCCGGTTTGCAGGAGTTTGAGTTTGTCTCTAGCCAACCCGTGATCGGCCCGTTATTGTGCGCCATCCGCTCGGCGGTCAATAACATCGCCTCCAAATGGGTCACGCGCGCGCTGATCCAACAACAGAATAAATTCAATGCCCTTGTCGTTCACACGCTCCGCGAGACGGTGGCGTTGAACCAACGCTTGTTGGCGCGGGTGGGCGAACTGGAAGACCACGTCAGGGAATTGGAACGTGAAGCGGATTCTGATTGATGCGCGACCGATGCAGGTCCCTGCTTACCGGGACCGGGGCATTGGTTTGCATCTGGCTGGCTGGCTTGCGGCGGCGCAACCGCTTTTTGCCGCAGCGGGATGGACTCCTGCGTTGTTGTGCGATCCGACGTTGCTCCCTTTGCCGTCCATATTGGATGGCTACACGCAGCTCCCTTTAGCCTTACCGTCTGACTTCCCTGTTCTGGCGAAATCCGCGCCGCATTACGATCTCGACCGCGAGCTGCGTTTTGATGCTTTCTTCGAGATCTTTCTGGCTGCGCACCGGTGCGATCTGTTTCATAATACCTATCCGCTTGCCGCCGAGTATTTTGTCCCCCGCCGGGTGGCGACTTGCCCCACGGTGGTCAGCTTGTATGACACGATCCCGTTGCGTTATCCGCAGATGTACCTGGGTGGGTTAATCCGCGAGCAAAAGCTGAGTTTTGCAGAACGTCTGGCGACGCTTTTGCGCGCGGCGCGCGTGCAAACGCTGACTCAGGCTTCGGCGCGAGACATTGCGCAGGACATCGGCGCGCCTGCCGAATGTATTGACGTGGTTTCGTGCGGCGTGAGCACCGCTTTTGCGCCCCTGCCACAGGCCGAGGTCGCGCGACGACTGGCGCGTCTAGGCGTGACGCCGGGTTACCTGTTGGCGGTGACGGGCGGGCACTTTAGCAAAAATTTCGCGGGCCTTTTGCGGGCGTATGCTTGTCTGGATGCTACTGTGCGCGCGCAACATCCTTTGGTCGTGGTGATGGCGACGCCGCCCGATTTGCAACTGGCGCGCGAACTGAACATTCACGATCAGTTTCACGTGCTGACTGGGCTAAGTCAACCTGACCTGGTCGCGGTCTACAACGGCGCGGCGCTCTTGATCCATGCTTCCCACTACGAAGGCTTTGGCCTGCCGGTGGTCGAAGCGTTGCGGTGTGGGACGCCGGTGGCTTGTTCGAACACCTCTTCCCTGCCTGAAGTCGGCGGCGATGCCGTCGTGTATTTCGATCCGATCCACCCGGAGGTCTGCGGGTTCTTCGGGGGGTACTTCTACATCAACTTGTCGAACGTGCGCATGCAAGGCGTGCGCAAC
>FWPV01004850.1_pt1 | contig 19269 bp, 16 predicted proteins | sample 2228371 | NCBI WGS metagenome assembly FWPV01 (sample SAMEA103939776, study PRJEB20133) | metagenome
TTCAAGGTGCGCGGCGCCCTGAACGCCATCCTGAGCCTGGACGAGGCATCAAGAGCGCGCGGGATCGTCACCGCGTCCAGCGGCAATCACGCCCAGGCGCTGGCCTTCGCCGCCCACCTCTTTGGCCTTGATGCCCGGATCGTCATGCCTCGTCATACCCCCCAGCGCAAGATTAACGGTACCCGCCGCTTCGGCGCGGACGTAGTGCTCTACGGCGACTTCTACGACGACGCCGAGCGTTACGCCCGCGAACTGGAACAGCAGGAAGGCAGGACGTTCATCTCACCCTACAACGATACCCGCGTGATTGCCGGGGCCGGGACATGTGGCCTGGAACTGTTGGAGCAAGCCCCTGATCTGGCCAGGGCGATTGTACCGGTCGGTGGCGGCGGTCTGATCGCCGGGATTGCCACCGCCCTGCATACCCTCAACCCGGCTATCGAGGTTATTGGTGTGAATGTCCTGGCTTCGCCAGCTATGTACAATGCCTTCTACGGCACGCGCTACCCTCAGATTGCCGCCACGCTGGCTGAGGCCCTCAGTGGTGAGATCGAGGGTACGCTGACCATTGAACTCAGCCGCCAGCATGTCAGCCAGATCGTGCTGGTTGACGAGGCGGAGACCGCCGCTGCCATGCGCTGGTTGTTGTACGAGCAGGGTTGGCTGATTGAAGGCGGCGGCGCGGTGGGTGTAGCGGCTGTCCTGAGCGGCAAGATACCCGCCGATGGCCGCCCAACGGCCATCGTGCTCACCGGCAGCAACCTCGATCCAGAGACGCTGCAAAGCATCCTCCACCCCGCCTGATCCGCTGATCAGCGGCGCTGGCACGACCTTGCCGCTCTCTGTATGCTGTAGCCTGTGGCTTCAATTCCCCAGCGGAGAGCGTAACATGACCATCACCTTCGTGCGCGGTGATATCCTGCTCAGCCGGGCGCCCGTTATCGGGATCGAGAGCAATGCTCGCGGCCAACACGAAGACGATCCCCTAACGCTCGAGTTCAGGGGGCGCTATCCGGCGGCCTTTGCCGCTTTCCGCAAGCAGGCGCGCGCCGGGAATATTCGGGCCGGGACATGGTGGATCTGGCGCGAGGCCACGCCCTGGCTGGCGCTGCTGGTGCTGCGCGAGGGCAACGCCGGAACCACCCGCCTGCGGTATGTGGAGGGAATCGCCCAGTGTATCGCCCAGGAATGGCAGCAGGAAGGTCTGCGCGGACTGGCCCTGGCCCGTCCCGGCGATCCGGCGGACTGGCCTGCATTCCGCGATGTGCTACTTTACTGGCTTGGAAGCAGCCCGCTGGACATCGTCATCTATGAGTCGTGGGCACCAGGCATTCAGGCGCCCGAACCATGGGATGCCGGGCGTTAGGGAGCGTCAGAAAGACCGAGCGTCTGGCGGGCAGCCTGGCACAGCCGCTGGCCGCCAGCAAGCAACCAGCGGTTGAGGACCTCGCTGCTGGCGGCCCCTGTCTGCGCATCAGCATAAATACCCGTCCCCCAGATATAGTAATCCCGCGACTGCTGTGGCCAGCCTTCCCAGGCCCGAACGAATACGCTCGGCCCGCCGTTGTAACAGGCAAAGGCCAGCCCGACATTGCGCTCAGGGTTGTAGGGACTGGTCAGGCATTCCACCAGCACACCCAGGCCGCGCCGTACGTTGGTCTCCGGGTCAAAGCGATCCTCTTCCGGCGCGAAGTGCTGGGGCATCACCTGCAGCAGGCCCGCCGCCCCGGCAGGCGATAACGCCCGTGGGTCGCCACAGCTTTCGATCTGAATGACTGTCGCCACCAGCTGCGGATCAAGTCCGTAGGTCGCTGCCCAGCGCCCGATATCCGCCGCCCAGTGATCCACTTCAGGGGTGAACAGCGGGGCAAGGGTGCTACTATCAGGGTATTGTTCGCCCGCAGTGTACTCGATAAGGGCAAGGTAATGGTCAACCAGGTAGCGCAACCGGGGGCCGATCATCGCCAGCAAAGCACAGAACAGCACCAGCGCCGGCAGCGTGCGGATCAGGCACGAGCGTAGACCGCCCCGGTGCGCTGATCTGTCACCAATCCGGCGCTGGTCGCCACCTGCCGAATCACGATCCCTTTCCGCCATAAGCCCTCAGGTCGCCCCCGTAGAACAGGTTGCTGCGCTTCCCTGCTTTGCTGCCCAGATTGTCATCCCGGCCATAGCGGTCAGTGTAACCTGTTTCATAGCGGAAGAAAAAACGCGGCTCCCACCGGGGAAACCGCGTCTGCGCCAGGCAACACAATGCCATCAGGCCGTCTGAACAACCGATGTACGTACGTCAAACGTCGGCGGATTCTCCAGATGTTTCTTGACCGCACACTGGCTGGCCGCCCGGATGACTGCGTCCTTATACTTCTCCGGAAAATCCGGCGGCAACTGAATGTCCAGTTCGATGTGATCGACCATGCGGGTCAGCGGGTTCAGCCTCATGCGCTGGAGAATGCGCAGGTTATCGGTGGGCAGGCCGCGCTGCTGGCAAAAACTGAGCACGTAAATACCGGCGCAGGTGCCAATTGAAGCCAGGATACCGGCGCAGGTGCCAATAGAAGCCAGGAACAGCCCAAAGGGGGCGGGCGCGGAACCATCCTGATTGGTGGTGATCACCATCCCGCCGGAGATCGCGTCCACACGCGCACCGCCGGGGAAGACGATTTCCATTTCCATAGTGTCCATCCTTTTACCGTGTAGGGTGTAATGCCCGGTCGTAGAGCACACTCCCTTAGATGCAGCCCACAGCCGGTCGTTACATGATATGCAACCGCCCCGGTACTGGTTGTCGTACCGGGGCGGCGGAACATTACAGGGATTTCGAGCTTACTTTGGCTGGTTGGCAGCTGCCCGCCTGGCAAGAAGACTGCGGACACGCACTACCACAAACACAATGACCGCCAGGGCCAGGACGATCAGGGTCAGGCGCTCATATTGCTTGACATAGGCGATGATCTGCTCCCAGTTCGCGCCCAGCCACCAGCCGCCGACGGTCAGGATCGTGTTCCAGATCGTCGCGCCGAGGGTGGTGAACAGCAGAAACTTCAGCATGGGCATTCGGTTCATGCCCGCCGGGATGGAGATCAGGCTGCGGATGATCGGGATCAAACGGCCAAAGAAGATCACCAGTTCGCCGTAACGCTCAAAGAAGGCCAGCGCGCGATCCAGATCCTCTTCCGAGATCAGGAAGTAACGTCCGAAGCGCCGTACAAAACGCCGGATAACCGGTTCATCCAGCCACAGGCCCACGTAATACAGCGCCGTTGCGCCAGCGACTGCCCCCAGTGTTCCGGCAAGCATCACCCCGATGAAGGACAGCCGCCCTTCCGCCACCAGAAAACCGGCAAAAGGCATCACCAATTCGGAGGGAATCGGCGGAAAAAGATTCTCAGTCAACATCACCACGCTGATCCCGGGATAGCCCAGGGCCATGATGATCTCCCGGATAATCACGCTCAGTTGGTCAAGGATTTCAGCCATACGACAAATTCCCCAGTCGGTAAATATGGGTGCCTGCCGGAAGCCGCGACACTGCGTTTGCAGACCCGCTCCGTTCCTGTCGCCGAATCGACCTGATGTGGAGCGGGGGAAGTGTACCATAAGGCCATGCCCATGCCTACCCCATTCCCGCAGTATAATCAGGGTAGCAGGCCTACCAAGCCCATAATGGAGTATACCTATGGCGGCAGTGAACATAGACATCAGACCATCACCCCTGGCTGGAACCTGGTATCCCGCCGATGCGCGTGTCCTGCGTCAAATGGTGGACGGCTTCCTCACGCGCGCCACGCCTGCCACGCCGGAAGGGCGTATCGTTGGCCTGCTGGCTCCCCATGCGGGCCTGCGCTACTCCGGGCCGGTCGCTGCCTATGCCTTCAAATTGATCGCCGATCTGCAGCCGGAGGTCGTCGCCATCCTGTGCCCCTATCACCGGCCGCCTTACCAGCTCTACGATAGCCCGTTCGCCACTACGGCCCACGACGCCTATGAGACACCGCTGGGCATTGTGCCTGTCGATCAGGATGCGCTGCAGGCCCTCGTGAAGATCGTCCCCCTGGTTGCCGTCCGCGGCGATCAGGAGCATGCCATTGAAATCGAGTTGCCGTTTCTTCAGCGCGTGTTGACGCAGGATTTTGCCATCCTGCCGATCATGATCGTGCATCAGACCGAAGACGCGATCGAACAACTCGGCCACGCTCTGGCCCGCATTCTCAAAGACCGACGCGCACTCCTGGTGGCCAGTTCTGACCTTTCCCACTTCTTCCCGCAGCATGTGGCTCAGCGGCTTGATCAGGCCACACTGGCACGCATACGCAGCTTTGACCCGATCGGTGTGCTGCGGGAAGGCGATCAACCGGGCGAGGGCGCCTGTGGACGCGGGGCGATCGCTGCAGTAATGTGGGCTACCCGTGACCTGGGCGCTGATTCGGTGGCTATCCTGCACTACGCTACCTCTGGCGATACGGCAGGGGACTACCGCCAGGTGGTAGGCTATGGGGCGGGAGTCTTTTTCGCGCAGGCCAGTTAGGCGCTCAAGATCACTCCCATGTATGCCGAAGTTGCCGTCAATGTGCCGGTGCACAGCACCTTCTACTATCACATCCCGGCCCAGCTTGCCGGTAAGATTCAGCCGGGGCATCTGGTGCGCGTGGCCTTTGGCACCGCGGACCAACCGGGCATCGTGCTTGCGCTCTCCCAGCACAGTCCAGTCGCCGAAACCAAGCCGATTAAGGAATTGCTGGACTCAACCCCTGCCCTGGGGAAGGATCACATCCAGCTTGCCCGCTGGTTGAGCGAGACCACGCTTGCCCCGCTGGGCGCCTGCCTGTGGCTTTTTCTGCCGCCTGGCATCGCTGGCCAATCCGATGTTCAACTCAGCCTGACAGAGGCTGGTAAATGGGTGGTTGCCAATGCCGGCGAGGCCCTGGATGACCTCAGCGAAGAGGCGGCGATGCTCCTGCGCCTGCTGGCGCGACGCGGGCCGCTGCGTGGCCGCCAGCTGAACCAGGCCATGCGTGGCCATAACTGGCAACAGGCTGCGGAAAGCCTGACCCGTCACGAACTGGCCCGTCGTGAGGTAGTACTTGCCCCACCCCGTGTGCAGCCCCGCCGGGTTCGTACCGCCCGGCTGGCGATCCCCGCTGAGCGCATTGACGCCATTGCCACCCGTCTGGGCCGGGAGAGCCGCCGGGCCAGCGTCCTCGAAGTCCTGCTGGCTTCCCCGACACGCCAGCCCACCGTTGCCAGTGTGTGTCGGGCAGCGGGCTGTTCCGAGCAAATCCTGCGCACCATGGCTGCCGATCGGGATATCCACCTCACCCCGGCGGGGACCTGGGTGGAACTGACCATGCCCAATGACCGCATGGCCGAGCGCCTGGCCGCCGGCGAATTCGACCGGGCGGTCAAACAGAAGGAGGCGCTGGAAGCATTGCTGGCAGCAGGCGGTACCCTGCCCGCCGGGGCGCTGGACAGCACCACCGTGCGTGTTCTGCTGGGAAAGGGGCTGATCCGGACGGAGGAACAACCGGCCACCGTGGCACTCTCTCAGCGCTACCTGTTGCCCAACGGCCAGCCTGATCATGCGGCGTTGATGGCCCGCCTGATCGCGCTGCGCGGCGGCGTCAAAGCCCTGAGCGTGCTGCGCCTGCTGGCCCGCGAAGGCCAGCCGGTCAAAGTGAACTGGATTTACGCCCAGACCGGCGCCAGCATCAACCTGCTCAAGGAACTGGAGGAAGACGGCCTGATCGTGCTGGCGGAAAATGAGGAGTGGCGGGATCCGCTGGCCGGACGCGATTTCACGCCGACTGTTGCGCCAACATTCACCCCCGATCAGCGCGCCGCCTGGGAACGCCTGCGCGAGCATATGGATGCCCTCAAGTGGGAGGGTGTTTCCCCTACGCCGGACGAGCCACATGTTTTCCTGCTGCACGGCGTCACCGGTTCTGGCAAGACCGAGGTCTACCTGCGGGCGGTGGAACACACACTGGCGCATGGGCGCGGCGCGATCGTGCTGGTGCCGGAGATCGCCCTCACGCCGCAGACCGTCGGGCGCTTTGCGGCCCGCTTTCCCGGCCAGGTAGCCGTGATCCACAGCGACCTTACCCCCGGCGAGCGGTTTGATGCCTGGCGGCGGGCGCGCGCGGGGACACTCAAAGTGGTTGTCGGGACACGCTCCGCCCTCTTCACGCCGCTGCCTGACCTGGGGCTGGTCATCCTGGACGAAGAACATGACCAGAGCTACAAGCAGTCTCCACCGTTGCCTCCGCCTTACTATCACGCCCGCGAGGCGGCCATCGAACTGACGCGCCGTAGCCGGGGCATTGTCATCCTGGGCAGCGCCACCCCTTCTATCGAAAGCATGTACGCCGCCCGGCGCGGGCGGTACCAGCGCATCATCCTGCCGGTGCGTGTGGCCGGTCACCGGCAGCGCGTGCTGGAGACTCCGTCGGGCGATGGCCCGGCCCTCTACCATCCCGGTGATCCGGACAGCGCTCTGACGGTCGATCTGCCGGAAGTGGAGGTAGTCGACATGCGGGCGGAACTGCGGGCCGGCAACACGTCCATGTTCAGCCGCGCACTTCAGGAGGCCCTGCAGGCAACCTTTGGGCGCGGTGAGCAGGCCATCCTGTTCCTTAACCGTCGTGGTACCTCCAGCTATGTGTTCTGCCGGGATTGCGGTTATGTTGCCGCCTGCCCGCGCTGCGACATGCCCCTGACCTACCACCAGAGCGGCGAGGCGCTGCGCTGCCATCACTGCGGCTTCCGCCGGTCTATCCCGGCCACCTGCCCCGTTTGCGGCAGCCGCCGCATCCGGCACTTTGGCGCGGGCACAGAAGCCGTCCAGGCGGAATTGAGCAAGCTGCTGCCCGGCGCGGTCTCCATCCGCTGGGATCGTGACACAGCCAGTCATCACCGGGAACATGACGCCATCCTGCAGCGCTTTGCCAGCCGGGAAGCCAGCATCCTGATCGGCACACAGATGATCGCCAAAGGGCTGGATCTACCGGGCGTGACCCTGGTTGGTGTCCTCAACGCCGATGTTGGGCTGGCGCTGCCGGATTTCCGGGCACGGGAGCGAACCTTCCAGCTGCTGACTCAGGTCGTCGGGCGTGCAGGACGTGGCCTGCAACCAGGACGGGGCATCATCCAGACCTATCGCCCCGATGATCCGGCCATCCAGGCCGCCGCTGCCCATGACTACAACGCGTTCTACGGCAGCGAACTGGAACAGCGTCGACAGCTGGGCTATCCACCGTTCCGACGGCTGGCCCGCCTGCTCATCCGTGGTCGCAGCGCTCCGGAGACCCAGCGTGAAGCGGAAGACGCCGCCCGTTACCTGCAGAACCGCATCCGCGAACTGAAGCTGGAAGCGGCGACCGTGATCGGGCCAGCACCCTGCTTCTTCGGCAAGCTGGAAGGCGCCTATCGCTGGCACGTACTGGTCCGCGCCGCCGATCCCGTCCCCGTCTTTGCAGGCATCAGTCTGGCCAAAGGCTGGCACCTGGACATCGACCCGCTGGATGTGTTGTGAACAGTCAGGGAGGTGGCAGCACGGCGTAGAGGCGGTACATCGTCTCAGGAACCGGCGCCGCCAGTCTCAGGCGCGGATGGGTGGCTGTCCCGGCGTAGATACCTTCCAGAGCGGGGCGCGGCACGGGTAGCAGCAAATGTGTCACGTTATAGCGATCGGCAACGGCCAGAATCGTCTCCAGATCTTCCTGCGGAACCATCACCGCCCGGTAGCCAAGCAGATAATTGATCGACCAGGGATCGCGGGTCATCAGGATCAGTTCGCGATCCATGCTGGTCTGGAGATCAGCCAGGACCTCACCGATAGCCTGAATTGTGCTGGCGTAGTTCCGGTTCAGGTTCAGGTCATCGCGCACAATGTCAAAAGCGCCCGGCAGCAGCATCAGAACCGCCAGGGCGACCACCGTTCCCTGGATCGCCCGCGGGCGCACAAAGTACGTGATTACTGCTGACCCGCCAACCAGTAGCAGCGGCAGGGCGGCAAGGTAGAGTTTCTTGAAACTTCCGCCTTGGCTGAGCACCGGTGTCACCAGACCATAGAAGAGCCAACCGCCCAACACCATGAGCAGTGCCGGCAGCAACGGCCAGAACAGCCGGGACGCCAGGGATATGGCCGCCTGGCTCTCGGCATCCGGTTTCTGGCGGCGTTTCCACCAGGTCCATCCTAACAACAACAGCAAGCTGCCGGTCGCCACACCGAAAAACTGACCGGTCACGGCAGCCATCAGCTTGAGGCTGGCCACAAGCTCATATACTCGCTTCTGCACGATACTGCCAAGACCTAGTTGCAGGTAGCGGTCGAGTGTGAACGGTGTGGCATAGGTGTACAAATCCTCATGGTCGCGGGCAAGGGCGGTGCTGATGGTACTACCCGGCCATATCACCCCCAGCGTCTGGACGTTGCGCACCATCCATGGCACGACAACCAGCAGGAAAGCCAATCCGAAGCCCAGATAGTGCCGGATCCGCATACGGCGACCCTGCCAGGCGGCGATCCCCGCACTGAGAATGAAAACAGGCAGGAGCAGCAGGCCATCATTGCGTGTCAGGAGCGCCAAACCACCGCTCAGACCACTAAGCCACAGCCAGCGCCCATCGGAAGTCAGGCCGTGCCACATCGCTATCAGGCTGAGCATAATCAGCACGCTGAACGGAACAGTGGTATCCGTATGCAGGGAGGCGATCAACAGGTCTGGCAGGAACGCCGTCCCCAACCCGGCGAGAACCTGTGCTGCCAGCGGCAACTGAAGCTGGCAGGCCAGCCATGTCGCCAGTGTCGCCTGGACTGCTCCCAGCAGGACAAACGGCAGAATCGCCGCCTGAACAGAGTCACCACCGATGCTCATGCCCAGCGCCACCAGGACGCCTGACAACGGCATCCAGTGATCGATCGGGTGGCTCACACTGGCGGGCGGCCCGCTCAGGAAGTGCCAGATATAGTCTGTGGTCAGGCCCTTGCCCTGCCACAGGTTGCGGCCCAACAGGTAATACTCAGTTGGGTCCCACAGACCGGGATGCTCGACCTGCGTGAGCAATGCTACTCGCACGAGCAGCGCCACCGTGAAGATCAACAACAAAATGGGCCAGTGACACCTGGAACGGGGAGACTGTCCGATCATGTCAGTTCTTGTGAGACAGGCATTCCTCAGGTATAAACGCGCCACGAGTATACCAGAAAGATGGTTGTCGGTTGATGAAACGTATTCACTTCTCCACCCTGCGCATGCCGCGTATCTATTTGTTGGCGCTGATCCTGCTGCTGGCTTTCACCCTGCGCCTGGCGCACGTGCTGGCCTACCCCTTCAACCCGGACATCGGTGGCGGAGACTACAGCTGGTACGCCCGCGAGGGGCAGACGCTGGTCAATACCGGTCGGACGGACGGCCCGCCCCCTACTGGTCCCATCTTTCTGCTCATTGCCGGCTATGCCGGCGAAATCGGCCCGGCTGTTTTCCCGGCTGCGCTGCACAGTGACCAGGCGATCGTCCGCCTGTGGCATGCCGTCCTGGGCACGCTAACCGTGCTGATGGTTTATCGCATCGGGCGCGCCGCCTGGTCGCCGAAGGTTGGCCTTCTGGCCGCCACATTGCTGGCGATCAACCCGGCGTTCATTGTCGAAGCGGGGAATCTGGCCACCGAAACGACGGCTATCTTCCTCCTGACCTGGGTGCTGGCATTGTGGATGGAGCGTGCTGCGCGCCCTGACTGGCGGCTGATGCTGGCAGCCGGGGCGCTGCTGGCGCTGGGGGCGCTGACCCGCGCTGTCCTACTGGCGCTGCCAGCACTGCTGATCGTCGATCTGGCGCTCCGGTACGGGCCTCGTCGTGCGGTCGGGTATGGCGCAGCATTGCTGCTGGCCTTCTTCCTGACCATCGCTCCCTGGACGTTGTACAACCTGGTCATCTGGGATCGCCTGACGCTGACCGGTGAAGGACTGACCGCCATGCTCTATATCGGAGCGACCGGCTGGCAGGACCCCGATAAAGTTGATGCCGGCCTTGGCGTCGAACCGGCTGCTGCCGACCCGGCGAGCCGCCAGCAAGCCTACCTGGACGGTTTCCGCCAGACCGTGCTCAGCGATCCCGCCGGTTACGCCAGACAGCGGATCAGCGAGCTGGCCGGCGCACTGCTCCAGCCGCACAACACCAACTTCTATCCCGGCCAGAGCCTGAAGGCGCTGGCCATGGACTGGCTGCGTGCCGACCGATCGCCCGGTGGCTTGCTCCGTCTGACTCAGGCTGAACAGTTCTGGCCCAAACTGGCGCTGTACATCTTCCACTATGCGGGCCTGCTCCTGGGGGGCGTCGGCCTGGCGCTGAACCTGCGACGCTGGCGCATCCTGTGGCCGTTGTACGGCCTCTTTCTCTATTTCCTGGGTATCCATCTGGCATTGAGCGCCATCCCGCGCTACCTGTTCCCGCTGGAAGCCTTCTGGTGGCTGTTCGGCGTTGCCGTTTTGAGCCGCTTCTTCCGGCAGGCCACTGCACCGAAACCGGCATGAGGCTCTTCTATCAAGTTAAGAGACAGTGTTACTGAACAGAGATAGTTCGTCCATTGGATAATGTTACCGGGCTGTCCTCTCCTTTCATGAGGTGATAAGGTGGGTCAAAAACCTTAGGTCGCCCCGCGCTCCCGCCGCCGCGGTTGCCGCTTGAGATCGCTTCCCATCAGCCGGATCAGCGCCTTTCAGTGCAACCCTGTGACTGTTTGCATCTCGTCTAATAACTGCCCCCTGGTATCCCGCTCTGTCTGCCGTAGTGTTTCTGAATCGTTCGCAGGTACTTGCGTCGTTTATCCATCGTCATCGGTTCGTCGCTGGACATGGTTCCATCGGTAACATTTTCTTTTGAGTGAACCCATACTCCCGGTAGCATTTTACGTGAAGGAACATGATCACTTGTCAGCCGGGGATCGCCTGCATAGAATTGAGGCAAATTGGCCTCAGGCGATGGTTATAGATCGTTACGCAGCCTGTTCAGGCCTGGATCGAGGAGCCGTTATGTCCGCGCACAGAATATGTGCTGCCTGCGGACACACCAATCTTGACCGCGCTCTGTTCTGCTTTCAGTGCGGTGCAGCACTGGGGGATAAGCCAGTAGCGGGGGCAAAAGCCCGCCGGCGCAGCCAACGTATCCTACAGGCCATGCGACCCGGCCCAGAGGAGACCGCCTGGGCGAATATCGAAGGCGAGACACGGGGGACAGCGCTGCTATCACGACACTGGTTGCAGCAGCCGATCACCTGCCTGTCCTGCGGCGCCTTCAACCGCCCCGCGGCCCGCTACTGTATCATCTGCGGCACGCCTCTGATTGTCCCGGATGAAGAATCGCATCTCATCGCGCGTGTCAGCGCCCGTACGGATATTGGCCGTCTGCGGGAGAACAACGAGGATTCCATTGGTCTCTGGGCGGTCAAAGGCGCTCTGCTGGCGCTGGTAGCGGATGGGATGGGCGGAGCCGCTGCCGGTGAAGAGGCCAGCCGTCTGACGGTTGAAGCGGTGCAGGCCGATTTCCTGGGGGGAGAACGCGGTGATACGCTGCTGACCCTGGCTGAGGAATTGATCAGCCAGAAGCTGGCAGCAGCGATTCAGGCGGCCAACCTGGCCGTGATCGATCGGGTTGGTGAGGATGCTTCCCTGCGCGGGATGGGCACAACGGCTACGCTGGCCTATGTGCACGGGCAACGGGCGCTGGTTGCTCATGTCGGGGATAGTCGCGCTTACCTGATCGATGGCGAAGAGGGCTGGATCAACCAGATCACCTCCGATCACAGCTTTGTGGAAGCGCTACTTTCCGCCGGGCACATTACCGAAGAGCAGGCGGTGCAGCACCCGATGAGGAATGTGTTATACCGGGCGCTGGGCCAGACGCCGGATACCACCGCCGATATGTATGATCGCTACCTTAAGGCCGGCGACCGGATTGTGCTGTGTTCCGACGGTTTGACCCGCCACGTGCGCCCTGAAGAGATCGCCCGGCTGGTGTTAATCGATAATAATCCGGAAACGGCGACGCAACGCCTGATCGATCTGGCGAACGAACGCGGCGGTGAGGATAACATTTCCGTTGTGGTGATCCAGATCGAGACGGTGCCCGATACCGCCCCGGAACCTTCCGGGCGATCGCTGGCGCTGATCCCCACAGAGCAACTCGATACGCCCACTGCCGATCAACAGCGCGAGGGTTCCGCTGACCAGCCGCCGATAGATACTTCCTCTCCCGGCGCACGGGATACGATTGAGCTATCACAACGCACGCCCTCCAGGCGAAGAACGCGTAGAAACCGTTCGGATACCGGGTATATTGCCGACCATAATGAGGCGCAGCACACGCCGGAGGCCGATGAGCCGCCCGGCCAGGCCTGAGCCTTGTGGCGATTGCCCTGACCGACGCGGTTGGCTGGCGCCCGGTCACTGCCGGGCAGAAACGTGAGATCATCGCTTATGCCATTCTCCCTCACGGATCAGGTGGTTGTTGTCACCGGTGCGTCAGGAAACCTGGGTCAGGCGACTGTCAACGCTTTACAGGAGGCTGGCGCCCGCCTGGTTCTGGTCGACCGGACGATCGAGGAAAGCCTTGCCCGCCTGTTCCCGGTACTGGCCGGGACGCCAGCACGCTGCCTTGCGCTCAGCGTCGATCTGACGGACGAGGGGGCGGTTGATGGGATGGTTGAGCGGGCGCTGGCGCACTTCGGTGTAATTGATGGGCTGGTCAATATTGTCGGTGGTTATCGGGGCGGGACACCCGTCCATGAGACTGATCCGGCGACTCTGCAGTTCCTCTTTGACCTGAATGTGCGGACGATGTTTCTGACCAGCCGGGCTGTCCTGCCGCACATGATTGCCCGCCGTAAGGGGCGGATCGTCAGCGTGAGTGCCCGTGCTGCGCTTCAGGGTGGCCGGAACATGGCCGCCTACAGCCTGGCCAAGATGGCTGTCGTCCGCCTGACGGAGAGCATGGCCGCCGAGGTCAGGCAGTATGGCGTCAATGTCAACGCCATTCTACCGGGCACGATTGATACCCCGCAGAACCGGGCGGAGATGCCGACCGCTGACTTCTCCCGCTGGGTAGCTCCGGAAGCCCTGGCCGATGTGATTGTGTTTCTGCTCTCGGATGCTGCCCGCGCCATTCATGGTGCAGCTATTCCCGTATATGGCCTGTCATAACAACACTGCTGTCGGGTACAATGGGCGGCTGACATGACGGCTGCCTGTCCTGTCAGGCTTTTCCAGATGAGCCTGGAGTGGAATGGAGATAGCTTTATGACTGTGTTGCATGAACTGGCTGCCCTGGGCCAATCGATCTGGTATGACAATATCCGCCGCGGCCTGCTCGATTCGGGGGAATTTCAGATCTTACTTGACCGGGGTGTCCTGGGAGTGACCTCCAACCCGAAGATCTTCGAGAAGGCCATTGCCCAGAGCGATGACTACGATGAGGCCATGCAGGCGCTGATCGCCAGTGGCGCGGCGGTGAACGATATTTATGAGGCGCTGGCGATGGAGGACATCAAACGGGCGGCGGATATGCTGCGCCCGATCTATGATCGGACGGATGGGCTGGACGGCTATGTCAGCCTGGAGGTCAGCCCGCTGCTGGCCCACGATACCGGGGAGACGATCGCCCAGGCACGGCGGCTGTTCCGTACCCTGGGCCGCCCCAATGTCATGATCAAGGTCCCTGCCACGCCCGCCGGGATGTCCGCGATCAAGGCCCTGATCGGGGAAGGTATCAACATCAATGTCACTCTGATCTTCTCTCTGCGCCAGTACGAGGCTGTGACGGAGGCTTACCTGGCCGGGCTGGAGGCGCTGGTTGCTGCGGGCGGTGACCCGCATCGTGTTGCTTCTGTGGCTTCATTCTTTGTCAGCCGGGTGGATTCCAAGGTCGACAAACTCCTGGAGGCGAAGGGCGCTACTGCGTTGCTCGGCAAGACGGCCATCGCCAACTCCAAGGTGGTCTACGCACGCTTCAAGGAGATTTTCGCTGGCTCGCGCTGGCAGGCGCTGGCGAGCAAGGGGGCGCGTGTCCAGCGTCCGCTGTGGGCCAGCACCAGTACCAAGAACCCGGCCTACCCGGACACAATGTATGTGGATGAATTGATCGGCCCGCATACCGTCAATACGGTGCCGCCGGTCACGCTGGAGGCTATCCTCGATCATGGCCGTGTGGCGCTGACGCTGGAAGCGGATCTCGACGCGGCGTGGGCGCAACTGGCGGCTCTGGCCGGGCTGGGCATTGACCTGGATGCAGTCACGCAGGAATTGCAGGACGAGGGCGTGGAAGCTTTTGCCCGGTCATTCGAGAGCCTGCTGGCCAGTGTGGAAGCCAAGCGGGCGCAACTGCAGGAGAAGGGGGCATGAACAGCCTGGGCGCTTATCAGGCCGATGTTAACGAGGCGCTGGGAAAGCTGCGTGCGGCCCGCGTCATTGCCCGTATCTGGGCACACGATCATACTGTCTGGAAGCCTGACCCGACCGAGATCACTAACCGGCTGGGCTGGTTGCACCTGCCGGAGACCATGCGCCCGCAACTGATGGATATTGCGGACTTTGTGGCCGAGGTCCGTTCTGCCGGTTATACCCGGGCCTTGCTGCTGGGCATGGGCGGTTCCAGCCTGGCGCCGGAACTCTTCAGCCGGGCGTTGAGTGATCCCGATGGTGGACTGCAGCTGGAGGTGCTGGATAGCACCGATCCGGCGGCAGTGGCCGCCAGGACAGGGGCCTGTGATCTGCGCCGGACGCTGTTCATCGTGTCTACCAAGTCCGGCGGCACAGTGGAAACGCTCTCGCTCTTCAAGACCTGCTACAACCTTGTCGCGGCAGAGGTCGGCGTAGAGCACGCGGGCGAGCATTTCATCGTCATCACCGATCCGGGCAGCACACTGGAAGGGCTGGCCCGCGAGTACCGCTTCCGCCGGGCTTTCCTGAACGATCCCACGATCGGCGGACGCTATTCCGCCCTGTCCCTCTTCGGCCTGATCCCGGCGGCGCTGGTCGGCGTTGACCTTGAACGGCTGCTTGACCGCGCCGGGCAGATGGCCGCAATCTGCCGCGATCCTGATCCCGCGGCCAACACTGGCGCTCACCTGGGCGCAGCGATGGGGACACTGGCCAGAACCGGGCGGGACAAACTCACCCTGGTGCTGTCGCCGGAGATCGCCAGTCTGGGCGACTGGATCGAGCAACTGGTGGCGGAAAGTACCGGCAAAGATGGTGTTGGTATCCTGCCGGTGGTAGGGGAGCCGCTGGCCACACCGCAGACTTACGGCCCGGATCGCCTGTTTGTGGCGGTCACCATGGCTGGCGATAGCGGGCCTGATGCGGCGCTGTCCGCGCTGGAAGCTGCCGGTCACCCGGTTGTGCGAATGGCACTGTTGGATCGCTACGACCTCGGCCAGCAGTTCATGGTCTGGGAATTCGCTACCGCGGTCGCCGGGCACCTGCTGGGCATCAATCCCTTCGATCAGCCGAATGTGGAAGCAGCCAAGGTACTGGCCCGCCAGGCGGTAGAGGCTTTCCGGACGACCGGCCGCCTGCCGGAAGTCCCGGCAGCGTTGCCGCGTCCTGATGTTCTGCGTGAGTTTCTGGCCTCCGTCCGTCCGGGCGACTATGTGGCTCTGCAGGCTTATCTGCCCCCGACTGGCGAAACGGACGCAGCTTTGAAGGCCTTGCAGCAGCACATCCGACAGATCACCGGGTTGGCGGTCACTGTGGGTTACGGGCCGCGCTTTTTGCATTCAACCGGCCAGTTGCATAAAGGCGACGGTGGGCGGGGGCTGTTCGTCCAGTTTGTGGGGGCAGGGGGAGCCGATGTGCCCATTCCCGATGTAGCGGGCCAGGCGGATTCTGCGCTTTCCTTCGGTACCCTGATCCGGGCACAGGCCAATGGGGATTATGGCGCCCTGCAGGCGGCGGGTCGCCGTGTGCTGCGGATCGATCTCGGCGCGGACATCGCCGGTGGCCTGCGTGATCTGCTGGCCTGATTCCCGGCAATGTGCTTGAGGCACGACCGCCATTCTGTTGCGCCAGGTCTGGCAGGCGCCCGATCCCGAATCAGGCGCCTGCCAGCCAGCTATTCCTGGCCGCGCGCCATGCGTGTCAAACGGCGAACCAGGGGAAGGATCTCCAGCGGAGCGGCGGTATCCGTGAACCGTACGGTGTGCGCCTCCCCATCTTCCGGGATGACGGTCAGCCGGTACTGGAAATAATCCATGCCAGCTGTGGTAGGGGAAAGCTCCTCCGGCAACGCGAAGAAGTTTGCGTCTGTCAGCAGGGTATGGATGATCTCCGCTTCTTCCGGTGACAGTTCGGCGGTATCGATCTCCGCGACCAGGCGCAATCCCATGAATCCGCCTGTGCGCTCAAATTCAATCTTCATAATGGCCCCCCGCCTGTGATGCGCCGCAATCGGGATCAGTTCCGGCGGCCCATGAGCAGGTTGATCAACGTCCGGCGGCAACCAGCAGGCTCTTCGGTGGGCGGCGTCGTTGGGGGTTCCGTTTCTTCTGCTACCGTGATGCCGACCTCCTGCCAGCCGGTCTTCACAGCTTGCTGTTCCAGGCTACCGCTGCCGTAGAGGGATGCGGCCACCTGATAGGTCAGGTTGGCAGCCGCCTGAAAGTCAGATTTGGCGTTTAGTTTGTCCCGCTGGGTGATGTACCAGATGTAGCCCGCTTTTTCCCAGGCAAAGCCACCAAGCTCTCTGGCGGTCACATAGAAAGCATGGTTGGGAATGCCGGAGTTGATGTGCACCCCGCCATTGTCATAGGAGACATTTTTGTACTGATTCATGTGCGCTGGCTGCGGGTCTTTGCCCAGCACCGGATCGTCGTAGGCAGTACCCGGCGCTTTGAGCGAACGGATGCCGACGCCATTCACATTAGCGGTGAACAGTCCCGCGCCGATGATCCAGTCGGCCTGATCGGCGGTTTGCCTGAGCAGGTATTGCTTGGTCAGGGCGCCAAAGATGTCGGAGAGCGCTTCATTCAGTGCTCCCGGCTGGTCAAAGTAGTTCAGACGTGATTCGTACTGCGTCACGCCGTGGGTCAGTTCGTGAGCGATGATGTCAACCGCGGCGGTGAAGCGGTTGAACAGGCGCATCGGCTCTGGCAGGTCTTCGTCGCCGTCGCCGTAGACCATCTGCTTGCCGTTCCAGAAGGCGTTGTCGTACCCGATGCCGAAGTGAACGGTCGAGAGGAGCGCCATGCCATGGCCATCGATCGAATCGCGACCATAGGCCTGCTGGTAAAATTCGTAGGTTATCCCTGCGCCATCGTAGGCCTCATCAACGGCAGGGTCGCCGGTAGGGGGATCGCCTTCACCCCGGACAAGAGAACCGGGTAGATCGGTGGTATACCGGGCGTTGTAGACGGAGCGGTTCAGGCCGCCGCCGGTGACCATGCTCAGGCCCATGACGGCGAACTGCTGGGTAGCCAGTCGCTGCCCGCGGAACTGTTCTGACTGGGTCAGTGTGCCGATTGCCCAGGCGCGCTGTTCGTCGGTACCATTCTGAGCGATGTTCTGCAACATGTGGGGCGGCACAATGCACTGAATAGGGTGGTGCGGACTGTTCGGCATAACGGGCATTCCTTTCCCGGGAAAACAAGAAGATTTCACTGTCCCCACCTATGCGCATTATAGCATGAGCGGCAGACAGCCCGTGTATCGGTGCTGTATGGGCCTTGGTGGGGAGCGTATAGCAGTGCGGGCTTGTGTGTTACAATCGCTGGAAGACTCCGGCCCGTTTTCCAGCGGGAGGAGATCAGTCACGATCAGGAAGGTTTGCAGCGTATGGAGATCGCGCAACTCAAGCAGCGCGCAGCCGAGCGAGCAGTCGATTTTGTCGAATCAGGGATGATCGTCGGGCTGGGGGAGGGCAGCACGGCTATCTTTGCCATCCGGCGGATCGCTCAACTGGTGGCCGCCGGGGCGCTGACCGGTATCCTGGGGGTACCCTGTTCGCGCCGGGTCGAGCAAACGGCGCGGGCGCTGGGTATCCCTCTGACCACCCTGGACGATTACCCCGTGGTTGACGTGACCATTGATGGTGCGGATGAAGTCGACCCGGCCCTGAATCTGATCAAGGGTGGTGGGGGAGCGCTGTTGCGGGAGAAGATGGTCGCCCAGGCCAGCCAGCGAGAGATCATCGTGGTTGATCAGTCCAAGCTCTCTCCGGCGCTCGGAACCCGCTGGGCGTTGCCTGTTGAGGTGCTGGAATTCGGCTGGAAGGCGCAGTTGCGCTACCTGGAAGGGCTTGGCGGTCGACCAACTCTTCGCTGCCAGCCTGACGGCACTCCCTACCGGACGGATCAGGGTGGCTTCATCCTGGACACCCACTTCGGCCCAATTGCGGATCCCTGGGCACTGGCAGCGCAACTGGATGCGCGGGCGGGGATCATCGGGCATGGTCTCTTTCTGGGTCTGGCAACCGATGTGCTGGTGGCCAGCGCGGATGGGGTGGCGCATTTGCAGCGTAGCTGAAGCGAGGGGACAGACGCGTGCTCAGGAACACAACCATTGTCATCTTCGGAGCATCCGGCGATCTGACCAGCCGCAAGCTGATCCCGGCCCTGCTGCATCTGTACTGCAAAGGCCGTCTGCCGGAGGGCATCCGGGTGGTCGGTACGGCCCGGCGCCCCTGGAGCAATGAGGATTTCCGGCAGGTATTGCGTGAACATGCGGTGCAGTTCATGGGGGCAGCGTTTGATGCGGCCCAGTGGCCATCCTTTGCCGCCAGACTGTTTTATGTGCCCGGCAGTCTGAACGAGCTGGATGACTTCAAGAAACTGGATCGCGTGCTGGTCAGGCTGGAGGAAGGGCCAGCCAACCGGCTGTATTACCTGTCGGTAGCGCCGGAGCTATATGAGGCGGCGATCACCCATCTGGCAGAAGCCGACATGGCCCGTGAGCGGGATGGTGGCTGGCGACGGGTGGTGATCGAAAAGCCGTTCGGCCAGGATCGCACCTCAGCACGAGCGCTCAATCGCATCGTTCACGCGACCTTTGATGAACAGCAGGTCTACCGTATCGATCATTACCTGGGCAAGGAAACGGCCCAGAATATCCTGTTTCTGCGTTTTGCCAACACGATCTTCGAGCCGGTCTGGAACCGCCGGTACATCGACCACGTGCAGATTTCGGTGACGGAAACGGTTGATGTCGGCCATCGGGCCGGATATTATGACGGCTCCGGCGTGCTGCGCGATATGTTCCAGAACCACCTGTTGCAACTGTTGGCA
>FWPV01007756.1_pt1 | contig 19261 bp, 16 predicted proteins | sample 2228371 | NCBI WGS metagenome assembly FWPV01 (sample SAMEA103939776, study PRJEB20133) | metagenome
CGATGATCAGCGTGTTAAACAGTTTCCTGTGCGGTGAAAATCTTAACTGGTCGCTGGATCGGTTTTTACAGCTGGACACACCTGGGGAGCGTGATTTGCGCTGGGACAATATCCAGGCGCTGCGCCTGGACGAGTTGTTCACTATAAATCCTGAGGCTATTCCACCTGGAAAAACCGCGGCATACTATGACTTGAATCAGGGTGATTGGCTTTACAACGATAACCTACGCCAGTTAAATCTCAGCGACCCTTATCAGAATGGAGAAAAGTATTATTTCCTGTATGGCATAACGAAAAAACGATTCTACGAACCCTATATCTTTACCCAGACTGCCCTGGGCGCGACATTGATGGAAAAACTACTGCGCGACCCCGAGGCAGTCGTTCCAGGATTGGGCGGGCAGGCCGGCGACAGCGATGGCGCGGTTCCCCTGGCCAGCATGGCCGGGTTGAATATTGCCAACTTCCGCTCTGATAACCTGGGTGACGTAGACCACGAAGAATATTACAGCCACGCCTCTGATGTATTGTATGGGGGCAAAGTGGCCCGGCGCACCTTCGATCGGCTTGGGTTGGCTGCCCCACGCTGTACCTGTGCCACGCTGGAGGTCGAAAGCCTGGGCGACCTAAAATCAATCGCGCCCGATGCCGACCTGGATGTCAGTGCTTTGTTCTCCCTTGATCCAGAGCTGGATTCTGTGCCCGGAAAGCGTATTAAGGAGGCCGAAGCCCTTTTTTACATTGCCGGGACGAAAGAGGAATTCAGCCTGGGTGACTTGCAGATTGAAGACGATGGGCTGCTGAGCGGCAGCTTTAAGATGCCTGACCTGGGTGAAGGCGAACACCGGTTTGTCGTGCGGGCCCGCTTTGTCGATGGAACGCTGCTCGAATCGAGCCCGCAATCGAAAGTGATCTATACCGGTATCTATGTCACGGCCAGCCCGGTCACCGACGGCTTGTGTTACCAGGGTGATCAATTCTCAACCAATAGTTTCAGGTATCTCGAGCGAGGCATGATTTCGGAATGGAATGGGGATGGAGCGTTTACGGTTGACCGGATTTTGCCCAACGATTTCATCCAGATTGTGCAGGAGAAACTGTCAGGAAAGGTCTCATCGGACGGGAAATCAATTACTTTACAGTTTGAATTCGCTTACCACGACGAGTATGGAAGCTCAGGATCCACGACTACTCAGGATATCACCGGATATGGATCCTTCATCGATATCCCTTTCGTTGAGCATGTGATTCGAGGAGATGCCGAGTATGACCGGTTTTTGATCGAGGGGAACCTGGATGTACTCCGCCCGCACATGCAGTTCTGGCGGCAGGAAGTGATCACGAGCAACCAGGAAAAGCAGACTGACCTGGACACGTTTGATATGATTAGCTCCTGCGATGGGCCGGGGAGGATTGAAGTCTGGATGTACATCTCAGGGCTCAATCTTGCCCCTTAGCAGCTAATACTTAAATCTTAAATCAGAGGTTTTATGTCTACCAACACAATGATTGAGCCTGGCAAACATAATGATGGTTCCCTCACCTGGGAAGCCAGTCTTTCCATGGCCGGCAGTTCTGTCTTGATCAGGCAACTGGCGCTCGTTTTGGGCCTGGGCGCGCTCGTGGTTTTTGGTCTTTTAACCGGCCTGCGGGCCGCCGACGGTGACCTGACCCTGGCAAGGGTGGGCAGCTACGCACTCATTGCGTTGGGAATTTTTGTGGGCCTGATGCTGCTGAGCACCATGGTGATCCTGCTGTTCTATGGTAACCGTTATCAGCAGCGATATATCCTGACGGAAGAGGGCGTACAGGCGGTTGCCACCGGAGGCACGCGCAAACGCAACCAGATTGTCAACCTGTTGCTGGTACTTTCTGGCCGGCCGTCGGCGATGGGCGCGGGCTTGCTGGCACATTCTCGTCAAAGTGAGACGGTTCGCTGGAGCAAGGTAGATAGCTATATCGCCAACCAGCTAACCAAACAGATTACCTTGCGTAAGGGGCGGCGAGCCGTTATGCTGATTCAATGCACCCCTGAAAATTACGAGATGGTCCTGTACCGCATCAACCAGGCTGTTTCAAATCAAAAGTAAAGTCCTTTACCTTCACCGGGTATGTGCAGAGACAAAGGGGAGTCTATGCCACGCTGGAGGAATTAATGGGTCCGCAAACTGAATGGCTGTGTGGGAGCGATTTGCACCGGACGGAGTCTGGGTTTATCCACCTTTTCTCAGCAGCGCTTCTTTCTCCGCACGGTCTGGGATGTCGAGCGGGGCGGCCAGGTAGCGGCGCAGGAAATCGCGGTCGGAGCGCGGCTCGTAGAAATGGCGGTACAGCTCGATCAGGGTGACGGTCTCGTTCTGGTAAGGCTCCAGCGTGACCGGGTCGCCGGCCTGGACGGGGCCGGTCCGCAGCACACGGAAGTACGCGCCGGGCCGTTCGGCGAAGCGGAAGCGCTTGACGAAGCCCATGTCGCCCATGCGAGCCCCCAACGTTGAACAGGGGATGCGCGGGTAGGTCACCTGGAGCAGCACAGGCCCAACCTGCAGCCGGTCGCCGGCGGATAGGCTGGCGCTCTCCAACCCGGCGATGGTCAGGTTTTCGCCGAAGGTCCCAGGTTCCAGCGTGCGGCCCAATTCGGCAGACCACCAGGCATAGTCCGGCTCGCCGTAGGCGTACACGGCCTGTTCGAACCCGCCGTGGTTTTTCACGTCGATGATCGCGTCGCCTTCCAGCCCCAGATCGGTCACAAGGACCGGCCCGGCGGCTGGCCGTTTGAAGATGCCGGTATAACCCGATTTCTGGGCGTACTGGATGGGCTCTTTTTTTCCAATGTTTATACTGATCAGGTACATACGCGCTCCTGGGATAGTAATTGGGATGGGCCGGACAGGACCCGGCCCATTCGAATGCGAAATTATATCAGGCTTCGGGCTGCTGCTCGGTGCTTCCCGGCCGGACCGGATTTATTCCGTTTTCTATATTTGTTGGCAATGGCCGGCAGGTGAAAACCAGATATAATCCACGATCATTCACGATTGCAGGGAGAAGATGATCACAAAAGAACCAAAGCTCCTTCGTATTGGCGTGGTCGGGGCGGGGCCTATCGCCCAGGCGGCCCATTTCGAGGCTTGCCGCAGGGCGCGCAACGCCGAGCTGTACGCTATCTGCGACCTGGCCGGCGACCTGGTCGAGCAGATGGCCGCCGTCCATCATCCGCGCGTCACCTACCTCGATTACGCTGAGATGCTGGCCGACCCGAGTGTCGACGCGGTCATCGTGGCGACGGCCGACCAGTTCCACGCTGCCATGGCGATCCAGGCCCTGGCGGCCGGTAAGCCTGTGCTGGTGGAAAAGCCGCTGGCGGTCAGCGTGGAGGAGTGCGAGGCGCTGCGGAGGGCGGTGTTCGATTCAGGCTGCCTTCTCCAGGTGGGGACGATGAAACGCTTTGACCCGGGCATCGCCTTTGCCCGCCAGTTTATCCAGGAAGAGATAGGCCAGGTCCTGGCGCTCAAGGCCTGGTACTGCGACTCGACTTACCGCTATATCCAGACGGATAACCTCCAGCCCATTTTGGTCCTGAGCCCGCGCGCCCGCCGCCCGGAGGGCAACCCGAAGGCTGACAGGCGGCGCTACTACCTGCTCGGCCATGCCAGCCACCTGGTCGACACGGCCCGCTTCCTGGGCGGCGAAATGGTGCGCCTCCAGGCCCGGCTGGTCGAGAAGTTTGGCACTTACTGCTGGTTTGTCGACGTCGAATTCGCCGACGGCAGTCTTGGGCACCTTGACCTGACCATCGCCGTGCGAATGGACTGGCACGAGGGCTTCCAGGTCTACGGCGAGTACGGCAGCGTGCTGGGAAAGACTTTCAACCCGTGGTACCTGCGCTCCAGCGAGGTGGAGTGTTTCAGCGCGCGGGACGGCCAGTACCACCGCCCGATCGCTGCGGATGGCCATGTTTACCGGCGGCAGGTCGAGGGCTTTGCCGACACCATCTTGCACGGCGCGCCAATGCAGGGCGCCAATGTGGAGGACGGCGCCGCGGCCGTTCGCGCGCTGGTCGCGATTTCGCGCTCGGTCGAGAGCGGCGAGTGGGTCTCCCTGGCGGAAGTCGCCGGAGGGGTGTGATGAAGCTGGGGATCTTCGCCAGGACTTTCAACCGCCCGAGCGTCGAGGCCGTGTTTGACGCTGTGCGGGCGCATGGGCTGGGCGTCGTCCAGTTTAACCTGGCCTGCGCAGGGCTGCCCAGCCTGCCGGATGAGATCGATCCGGCCCTGGCCGCGCGCATCCGGCAGGCCGCGCTGGAACGCGAGATCGAGATTGCGGCTGTTTCTGGGACTTACAACATGATTCATCCCGACCCGCGGGTCCGCCAGGATGGGCTGCGCCGGCTGCGCGAACTGGCCTTTGCCTGCCGGGAGTTAGGGACTGAAGTCATCACCCTGTGCACCGGCACGCGCGACCCGCAGGATATGTGGCGCTGGAATCCGGGGAACACGTCTCCGGACGCCTGGTCTGACCTGCTGGCGGCGGTGGAGGCGGCCCTGGAGATCGCCGAGGCGGCCCAGGTGACGCTGGCCTTCGAGCCGGAGCACAGCAACGTGGTGTATTCCGCCGCGCGCGGGCGGGAACTGCTGGATGCGCTAGGTTCTCCGCGCCTTAAGGTGGTGATTGATCCCGCCAACCTGATCGATCCAGGCGACCGGCCGGGCGCGGGCAGGGTGCTGGACGAAGCCTTCGACCTGCTGGGCGAGCACATCGTCATCGCGCACGCCAAGGACCGCGCCGCCGATGGGACGGTCTGCCCGGCCGGGCAGGGGGTGGTGGATTTTCCTCGCTACGTGCGGCTGCTGCAAAACAGCGGTTTTTCTGGGCCGCTGATCCTGCACGGCCTGGCTGAAGAACAGGTGGATGGCGCGGTACGGTATCTCAACCTACCCGGCTGAAGAAATTGATGATGTTGCCGTCCGGCCCTCACCCTATTCGGCTGAAGAAATCGACGATGTTGCCGTCCGGCCCTCACCCTATCCGGCTGAAGAAATTGACGATGTTGCCGTCCGGGTCTCGGAACCAGGCCGAGCGCGCCCCCCACGGGTACGTGGCAGGCGGCTTGACCACCGGGACTCCCCGCGCTGTGGGCCGGGCGTAGTCCGCATCCACGTCGGGCACCTCGAATCCCAGCGTGACCCCGCCGTGCCCCGCGCCATGCATTGAGCCTGGGGCCATCTCTTCCATCCCGCGGCGGGAGAAAATTGCCAGGCTCAGCCCATCGAGGGCGAATTCGGCGTGGTAATCGTCCCCTTCGGGCCGGCAGCCCAGGATTTCGGAGTAAAAGCGCACCAGCGCCGGGACGTTTTCCGTGACCAGGCATATTCCGGTAAATTTCATGGGGCGTTCTCCTTGCGGGAGATTATATCGCAGCCCCAGGTTTCCATTCCTGGGGGAAACGGCAGGCATGGGGGCCTGCCCTGCGAAGGAGGGTCCTATCCTTTATACGCCTCCAGCGCTGCCTGGCGGGCTTCGGCATGGTCGACGATGGGCATAGGATAATCGCGGCCGAGGACGCAGCCAGAACGGCCCTGGATCTCCGCGGTCATCTTCCACGGCTCGTGAATGAACTCGCCCGGGACGCCGGCCAGCTCGGGCAGCCAGCGCCGGACATAGACGCCCTGCGGGTCGAATTTCAACCCCTGCAGGACCGGGTGAAAGATACGGAAATACGGGGCGGCGTCGGTGCCGGTGCCGGCCGTCCACTGCCAGCCGCCGTTGTTAGAGGCCGGGTCGCCGTCGAGCAGGCGCCGCATAAAATAGCGCTCGCCCCAACGCCAGTCAATCAACAGGTCCTTGGTCAGGAACGAGGCGGTGATCATCCTCGCCCGGTTGTGCATCCAGCCGGTCTGGTTGAGCTGGCGCATGGCCGCGTCGACCACCGGGTAGCCGGTGCGCCCCTCGCACCAGGCGGCAAAGTGGGCCGGGTTGTTGCGCCAGCGGACGCTGCGCAATGCCGGGCGGAAAGCCATGCGGCGCACGTGCGGGAAGTGATACAGGATGGACAGGTAGAACTCGCGCCAGATCAGCTCGTTCAGCCAGGTCGCTGCGCCCTGCTGCGCGGCCGGGTCCGGGGCGCGGTTGATCGCCTCGCGCGCCGCCCAGGTGGCCTGGCGGGCTGAGAGCATCCCAAAGCGCAGGTAGGGCGACAGCCCAGATGTGCTTTCCAGGTCCATGCGGTTGCGTTCTTCGTGATAGCGGTAGATCGCCGAGTCGAGGAAGGCGGACAGGCGCTGCCGGGCAGCCTCTTCGCCGGGCGGGAAGAGACCGGCAGCCTGGCCCGTAAATGGCAGGCCGGGCAGTTCGGCCGCGGGGAGCGATGGCAGGGGTCGGGATGTAAAAGCCGGCAGGCGATCGGGCGCGGGAAGCGGCTGCCCGGGCGCGGGCAGGCTCAGCCAGGCCCGGCTGAAAGGGGTAAAGACCGTGTAAGGCTCGCCGTCGCTTTTGCGCACGGCCGAGATCGGCTGGGCGGCTAAGCCGGCGGTTAGCCGCAGCGGCAGCGCCCGCCCGACTCGCTCGTCTCGCGCCCGGGCATACGGCGACACATCCGCTTCGGCGAAGATATCCCCCATGCCGGTCTCTGCACGGAGTTCCCGGAGCACCTCCAGCGGGTCGCCCCGGCGGACGACCAGGGCGCTTCCGCGCCGGCGCAGCGCTTCGTCCAGCGCACGCAGCCCGGCGGACAGGAATCCCAGGCGCGTCTCGCTTATGTAGGGTGAAGCCAGCAGCGCCGGGTCGAGGATGAACAGCGGGATCACCGGCCCGCCCTGGCCCAGCGCCCCGGCCAGGGCCTGGTTATCGCCCAGGCGCAGGTCGCGGCGGATCCACCAGATCACGGCGTTCATCGAATCACCTGCCGGGCTGCCCGGCCTGTATTGCGTGAGATGAAGGCCTTCATGCTGTCCTCCATGATAACTATCCGAATCATACAGGCTCTTATTCTTCCGCCAGGCGCACCCGCACCACGCCGCAAGCAGGCGAGGCCCAGAATCCGCCGAAAACCACCTCGTCGCCGTTGCGCGCCCGGGTAGGCACAAATTCGCCGCCGGGGGTCAGGTAGCCCTCTTCGACAGTCAGATAGTCGACCGGGGTGAAGACGAAGGGGCTCTTGAGAACGTCGTTCCAACGCGGACTTGCTTTGGGCACCAGGAACAGGTGAAAATTCCCTGCCAGGTACAGCTCGCGCGGCCCGGCCTCGATGATCAACCCGAAATTGGGCCGGCCGGCAGTCAACTGGGGATTGCGCCCGTGGCGGTGATCTTTGTGCCCGGAATACCCGCCAATGGCGCTGAAGGGTGCTGCGCCAAGGTAGCGCTCGAACTCAAAGCACTGGTTGACCTGATAATCCTCCTCCACCACAGCATGGATGCGGCCTGTGCCGTGGAAACGCTGGACCAGCGGCAGCAGTGCCATCACACTGCGGAAGCTCTCCACGAATGGCAGCGCGCCTTCGCGCAGGTTGCCGTCCATATCCAGCAGGCTGTCGACTGCGAAGCAGAAGTATCCGGTGGCGTTGAAGTCGGCGATCGCCCGCAGCATGTTGCGCGCGTTGATGCCGTCTGCGCTCGATTCGGGGACGAATAAGGGGTTGTCGGGCCGGGTATACTGCTGGCAGATGACACGGTAATCGTTGAAATTGGCGTGGTAGATATCCGGGGCAATCAGGTCGATGTGGGGGGCGGCGCACTTCCACACGTCGATGGCCCGCCATACCGCGCCGCCAGACGGGTAGAACCCGGGCACGGGCCAGCCCGGGTAGCCCAGCCAGACGTTGATATACATGGGCAGGTCGTAGGCCTGTTTCCCGGCTGCGGCGACCGCGTCGATGTATTTTGCGACTGACCAGGCCGTGCAGAACTCGCCGCCGTGCAGCCCAAAAAGCTCGTTCCAGGTCCCTTGCGCCCGCGCGCCGTTTGCCTGCCAGGCCTGCCAGGTTTCGCCTGCGCCGCGTGCCGTGAGATAGGCGATCAACTCCGTGGGGACCGGCCCGCGCAGCGCCGCCTGGCCCTCCGGGCTGTAATCACGGTCTGCGCCAAGGATGCCTGGCTCGTTCTCGACCTGTACGGCGATAACGGTACCCATGGCGCCATCGGCTTCTTTCAGGTGAGCCATCAGGGCGCGGAAGGCCCGCGCGTCGGCTGCCTGAGACTGCGGGCAGAAAGACGAGAGCACCTGCATCGGCATCCCGGCGGGATTCAGCACGCGCCTGAAGCGCTGCCGGTCGGATTTAACCCAGCCTGGGCAGTAGCGCATCTCGCCGTTCTTCCAGGTAGCAAACCACAGCACAATCAGGCGCAGGCCGTGCTCGCGGCATTCGCGCAGCAGCGTGTCGACCGGGCTGAAATCGAATGCGCCTTCCTCCGGCTCGACCTGTTCCCAGTAGACCGGGGCAATCAGCGTGTTGCCCCCCATGGCCTCCACACCGGCGATGGCTGAGGCCAGCTCGGACGCGTTGTAAGCGCTTGAGTTATGCGCCTGCCCGCCCATCGGCATAAACGGTTTTCCATCCACAGTGAAGTTCATCTTGATGCTCCTGTTTTTATTCAACGGACAAAGTTCGTAGTCCTTCCTCGCCCAGCGGCACCACGCTTAGCCAGGCGTTTCCGGCCCCGTCCGGTTCGAGCGCGAACCCGACGGGCAGATCGAGGCGAATAGAGCGGTCCGGCCAGCCGGACGGTATTGAAACCCCAGCGGCGCATGGCAGCATAATAGGCCTGCGTCGCGCCCAGGTAGCCGGTGCCAGGGTCTTTGTTGGCCAGGTTAGCCCCGTGCAGGATGACCTGGCGGCCTTGTGGATCACCGAAGCGGCCGTTGAATGTAAAAAGTGAGGTCTGTGAGTAGTTTGTTAGCAAGATATAGAAATTATACATCTCAGCCCAGACTCAGCGATCTTCGGATGGGTTTTCACTCCTGGCAGGCAGATTTGGTTCATTGCAAGCATTTTGTAAATTGTCAGTTTCCTTCTATAATTGGTGCATATCTTCACAAAATATATCTTGCGAAAGGAATGCTCTATGGGAACCAAAGGTCGCCAGATTGTTGGCATGGATGTTGATGAACTGTTGAAGCTGCTCAACCAGGCTTTTGCTGATGAGTGGCTGGCGTATTACCAGTACTGGCTGGGCGCTAAGATTGTCAAGGGGCCAATGAAAGACGCGGTCGCGGCGGAACTGCTGCTGCACGCCACCGAGGAACTTGCGCACGCCGATTCGCTGGCGCTGCGCATCATCCAGTTGGGAGGCACGCCGCTGATCAGCCCTGAGGAGTGGCTGAAGCACACCCACTGCGGTTATGAAGCGCCTACTGACCCCTTCGTCAAGCAGATCCTGGCCCAGAATATCAAGGGCGAGCAGTGCGCTATCGATGTCTACCAGCGGCTGCTCCAACTGGTCAAAGATCCCGACCCGGTCACCTATAATATCGTGCTGACCATCCTCGAACAGGAAGTGGAACACGAGGAAGACCTCCAGTCTCTCGACGAGGATATCGACCTGCTGATGGGACGGAACTAAAGATTTAAGCCGGGATGGTTTGCAGGCCCGCCGCGCCTTACCCGGGCGGCGGGCGGAACTGGCAGCCGGTCGCAAGGTGGCTCACCGTGCTGTAGATTACGAAGGAGGCCGGGATTTTGTGTTCGCCTTCCGTGTTGGCCGGATGCCAACCATCAGCGCGCCGGGGTTGCTCATCACCGTGGCGCCGGATAATCCACAGGCCTGGTCGAGAGGAGGGAGTAATGAAACGGCTTAGGCGGTATGTATTTTTTCTTGGGATCATTCTTCTGAGCATGTGGGCATTGGCGGCTTGCGGGCCGCGCGGCGAACCGATCCACCCGGGGGATACAGTGGGCGTCGTCACTGTCACGACCGGTACGTCCAGGGATTATCCGACCCCAGGAGCCATGCACTGCACCCAGCAGGAGGGCAAAAACGAGTATGCCTGTACTGCCGCGGTGGGCCAGAGGCTGAATATCTCGATTGCGGTCTACGATAATAACTTCACCTTGACCGATGAAAATGAGATCGTTGGCCTCGACCTGGATACGAAATGGGAGGAACACACCTACGAATTGTTCATCGATAACCGCCCGGTTGACCTGGCGGCGTTTGGATCGCTGGACATGGAACATCCCACGTATGGCTTTATGCGCCTGTGGAATGTCGTCATCTTCGCCGACAAGCCGGGCGAGGTCACCGTCTACGGAAAAGGTGAATTGAGCGGCAAGCCGTTTGAAATCACGCAGAAAATCACTTTCAGCGCGGCGAAATAGATGGTTTTTGGGGTAGCTTCACCTCCTCCGCGCGTCGAGCGCCTCCTGCTGCGATTCCCGCCTACCGGCCGGGAGAAGACCTGGTACCCAAACGGCGGCGACGAGCGCGCGCTGTTCCTGTGGGAGTACTTCGGCGCTCACCCGGACGAACCGCTGCCGCTGCGCTACGCCAATGGACTGGCATATGTGATGGAGAAGATCGCCATCGCCATCCACGCGGACGAGCTGCTGGTCGGCGAAGTCGGGCTGGAGGATGTGGCAGTATCCCGCCCGGCCGAACTGGCGCAGGCCCAGGCGTTTTGGCAGGCCCGCCAGGACGCGTTCTGCCGGGGCTTTGCCTGGCACGCTGCCGAACAGCAAGCCGGGCAGTATGGGTTGAGCTGGAAGTGGACCAACCGTGACGGGCATGCCATCCCTGACTTCGCCCGACTGCTGGCGGTCGGTCTGGATGGGCTGATCGAAGTTGCCCTGGAGGCGGATGAGAGCGAAGAAGGCGCCCTGGTTGAAGCGTCGACTGAGCGGCGGATTTTCCGCCAGGCCATGGTCACCGCGCTGCGCTCCCTTTCAGCCTATATTTGCCGCTACGCGGACCTGGCATTGGAACTGGCGCGGGATGAGACCGATCCCGTCCGCTGCCGGGAATTGGAAGAGATCGCCGAGCGCTGTGCCTGGCTGACCTGGCGCCCGCCGCGCACCTTCCCCGAGGCGCTCCAACTGGCCTGGTTCGCTCACCTGGGCATCAAGCTCGATGACGGTGGGGTTGGCCATTCCTTCGGGCGCTTTGACCAGTATCTTTACCCTTTCTACCAGGCCGCTAAACAGGAAGGCCGGTTGGACGATGATGCGGCCCGCGAATGGTTGGCGCTGTTCTGGCTCAAGCTGAACCGCGAGGGGGACGATATCGCCCACCTCAGCCTGGGCGGGCAAGCGCCGGGCGGGGGCGATGCGACCAACGACCTGACCCGCCTGTGCCTGGAGGTTGAGCGCTGGGTCAGCCGAAAGCAGCCCAACCTGTCGACCCGCGTCCACGCCGGGACGCCGGGCTGGCTGTGGCGCGAAGTGGCCGCGACCATCCTGCGCGGGGCAGGTCACCCGGCCATTTTTAACGACGATGTAATTGTGCCGGGACTGCTGGACTACGGCTTCCCGGCCGCCGAGGCGCATGACTTTGCCCCGGTCGGCTGCGTGGAAACCTTCCTGCCTGGGCTGGGCGCGCCGTGGACCGACGCTTATCTCAACCTGGCCAAGTGCTTGGAACTGGCCCTCAACGACGGCTGCGACCTGCGCTCAGGCGAACGGCTGGGGCCTGCCACCGGCGACCCGCGCGGCTTTTCCTGTTTTAATGACTTGTTTTCCGCCTATGAGACCCAGGTAGAATCCGCCGCGCGCGAGATGCTGGCGGCCAAGGACGATTACGACGCGCGGCTCAGCCAACATGCCCCTGAGCCGCTCAACTCGGCTTTTATCCGCGACTGCCTGGAACGCGGGCAGGACGCGACCGGCGGCGGGGCGCGCTACCTGCTGACCGGCATTTATGGAGTGGGCCTGGGCACCACGGTCGACAGCCTGGCTGCACTGTCTGAGCTGGTTTACGGCCAGGGGCTGGTCTCGCTGGACAACCTGCTGGCTGCGCTGCGAGCCAATTTCGCCGGGTGGGAGGCGCTGCGCCAGATGTGCCTGCTGCGGGCTCCCAAGTACGGCAACGACGACGAGCGGGCCGACCGCATCGCCGTGCGCGCGATCGAAAGCTTTGGCCGCCAGGTGAAACGTTATTAGGATGATGCCTGACAGGCCCGTCAGGCGGGTAAGCCAGGGGCAACCCGGCGTGCCTATCACTACGCCATGTTTGGATCGGTCCTCAGCCACACCAGCATGGGGGCGCTGACTGCCGCCACCCCTAACGGACGCCGGGCCGGAGAAACGCTCAGCGACGGAGGCTCGCCCTCGCAAGGCTGCAACCGGCGCGGGGCGACTGCAACGCTGCGCTCGCTGGCGAAGGCCGACTACCGCCTGGCGCCGGGTGGAGCGGCGATTAACCTGCGCCTGGTCCCAGGTCACTTTGCCGGGCCGGAGGGGATCGACCGGCTGACCGCGCTGCTCAAGACCTACATCGAAATGGGCGGCGAGCAACTCCAGGTCAATCTCGTCTCGGCCGAGACGCTGCGCCAGGCCCAGACAAACCCGTCCGCTTACCGCGACCTGGTGGTGCGTGTAGCCGGGTTCACTGCCTATTTTGTCACGCTGACACCCGAATTGCAGCGGGAGTTAGTCGCCAGGGCTGAGGAACAATAAAATATGCCGGAATCTTACCTGGACCTGACCTCAGCCGGCAAACTCCGCCGGCTGCGCGGGCTGGCCAGCGCTGCCTTGTCCCATTATGATCTCAAAGATCCGCAGATTACCTACTACGCTTTCGAAACCAACCTGCTCTACCGGGTGACCACCGCTTCTGGCGGGCAGTACATGCTCCGGCTGGCGTCGCCCGGCTGGCGGACGTTCGAGGATCTGCGCGCAGAGGCGCTGTGGCTGGATGCACTGGCAAGCGAGCCGGATATCGCGGCGCCGGGCGTGCTGCCTGCTCGCAGCGGGGAATTGGTGCTGCCGGCGTCTGATCCGGGTGTGCCCGCGCCCTGGAACGCTACCTTGATGACCTGGGTCCCGGGGCGGTTGCTGGGATATTACCTCAACGAGCGCAACCTGTCGAAGATGGGTGAGCTGTTTGCCGCGCTCCACCGGCACGGGGCGGCCTGGAAGCCGCCCGCCGGTTTCACTACCCGGCGCTTTGAGCACTGGCTTTCGCGGGGTGAGGAAAATAAGATCACGGGCAGTGGGGCGCAAGGTGGTGCGCCGGAGCTGCCGGCGCGCGCGCTTGAACTGCTGAAGCGCATGGAAGAGCATGTCGAAGCGGCCTATGCAGCGATCAACCGTTCCGACCTGCGCGTCATCCACTGCGACCTGTGGCACGATAACATCAAGCTCCACCGAGGCATGCTTCACCCGATCGACTTCGAAGATACGGTGTGGGGTTTCCGCGCCCACGATATCGCCATGGCTATGCTCGACCTGCTGGAAACGACCGGCGAGGAGCGCTATGCCGCGTTGCTGGCAGCCTTCCGGCGCGGGTACGAGGCGCACCTGGCCTGGCCCAACGAACCGATCGAGCCGTTCCAGATTGGCCGCATGCTGTGGGTTCTCAACTGGTTTGCTCGCCGCCAGCCTCAGCGCCTGGCGGATAAAGTGGAACAGTACATCCCCGCATTTGAGCACTACCAGCGGACCGGGCAGGTGATCCGCCCTCCAGCGGGATAGCCGGAGTGGCTTCCCTAAACAAATTTCCCAAGTCTATAGTAAAGCAGCCGGTGGGCATTGCGGGCGGCCGGGATGCGGCTGGCCAGGTGGAAGAGGGTCTTATACAGCCAGCCCATTTTCTCCAGGCCAGGCGACTGGTTGAAGAACCATTCTTCCATGAATTGGATCTCGGGCGACCAGGCTTCGATCTCACGCGGGTCGTCGATGCCCCACTGCACGGCTGCGCCGGTCTTTTGCAGTGAAGGATGGGCTTTCACCCGCTCGGCTGTCAGGCTGCTGAAGACGTCGCAAACCAGCTCGCAGCCGGGGAAACGCTCGCGCAGGCGCAGGAACAACGCGCGCACGTCCGCTTCGCGCAGGTACATCAACAGCCCTTCGGCAACCACCAAGGTTGGGCGGCCCTGCCCGTTGACCTGGTCGGTCCAGTCCAGGTCGGTCACCGAGGATGCGACCAGGTGGTAGGAAGTGGTTTCGGGGTAGAACTTGCGCCGCAGCGCGATGACATCCGGCATGTCCAGGTCGTACCAGTCTACGCTCGTGGAATTCCAGTCCACCCGCCGGCAGCGGCTGTCAAGCCCGCAGCCCAGGTGCAGAACCACTGCGCCAGGATGGGTGGCCAGGAAGCGGCGGGTGTAATCGTCCATCTGCTTTGCGCGCATGCGCACCGTGACGGCTGTTTTTTGCGGGACTTTGAGCCGGGCGAAATTATAGTTCACCTGCGCCAGGACCTGGCGGGCAGTCTGGTCGAACAGGATGGGATTATCCTGGGCCTTGGCATACAGCGTGATGAGCAGGGTTTCCTGCTCTTTGGTGAGGCCTATTTTCTCCTTAGAGTCCATGATCGAATTTTCAGGGTTTATAATAAATTCGTTCTTAGTATACCGTATATCTTTCCCTGTATCCTGCTTACCGGGTTATCATAGCATATGATGAAAATCCTTTTCTTGATTGGCAGTGGCCGAAAAAAAGGCAATACCGCCCAGGTCGCGAGGCTGGTGGAGTCGCGCCTGGTCCAGCTAGCCGCGCAGGATGGCAAGGAACTGGACAGGGAATTCATCTTTTTGGATTCACTGCGGATAGAAGCCTGCCGAGGCTGCCGGGTTTGTTTTGACCAGGGCGAGGAGAGGTGCCCGGCCCATGATGGGTTCCTGGTATTAAAGGAGAAAATGCGGGCAGCCGATGGCCTGGTGATTGCCAGCCCGGTTTATGTCGACGATGCGAGCGGCCTGGTCAAGACCTGGATCGACCGCCTGGCGCACGTCTGTCACCGGCCTGAATTTGCGGGGAAATGCGCCCTGGCGCTGGCGACGACAGGCGCTTCGCCTGCCGGTCATACCCTGGGCACTCTCCAGACGGCGCTGGCCACCTGGGGTTTTCACATTTCGGGGAAAGCGGAGTTCAAGATGGGCGCGCTCATGGCTCCAGATGAAACCCGGACACGCTTTACCAGGCGCGCAGCCCGTGCGGCCGACCGGCTGTATCATGATATTGCCGGGCAAGCCTTTACCCGCCCCAGCATCCGGTCACTGCTGACCTTCAAGATCCAGCAGATTGCCTGGCAGCGCTACCAGGGTGATGATATAGACAGCGCATACTGGCGGAAGCGGGGCTGGCTGGATCCGCATTGTGAATTCTATATACCGCACCGGTCTTCGCGAATTAAGGTCTTGCTGGCCCGGGCGGCTGGCAGCCTGCTGGCACGGGTGGTGCTGTAAGGCCTAGAAGGTGGTCAACGGCTTTGCCCCGGTGGGCTTATCGCCGGTGTTTCCCGTCTCTTCCACCTTAAATTGCGGCTCATCATCCAGGTGGACCAACAATACGCGCTTTCCAAAAGAAGCTTCTGCTTCGGCCGGCATGACCTCAACAACGAAACCTTCTTCGATGGTCCTGGAAAGCTGCTCTCGTTCGACCCAAAAGGGCTGACTAAGTTTCGTCCACAGACTCTCCCGCAGCTTGAACCGCGTGGCCTTTTTCCAGTCATTCCCCTCTACCTGGACAATGTAGAAATCGCTGGCAAATATCATCCCTCACCCTGCGCTTTCAATCAATGAAATAGAGGCGGAGTTCTTAAATAAATTACCTGATCATGATGTTCCTGAAAAGCGGGGGAAACCTTCGGTTTGGGTAGGAATTTCCCTACCCAGATCCCGGCGAGATGCGATCTCAAAATATCACCCATAAATAGTAACCGGACCATATTGACTATAAAACTCCACTATGCTATAGTCAAATCGTGGAAGCGATGAGCCACAGGGGTGAAAAGGTCGCTACCAACCGCGCCGGTAGGGTGCTCCGTGTGCCGGTCTGCCTGGCTACTCGCGAAATTCTCTTCGTTCGAAATAGGAAAGGAGTCTGTTATGCGAACTTCTCCAACCCGGAGACTGTCGGCTGTTGGCCTGTTCCTGGCCGTCCTTGTCGCGCTGCTGACCATGGCCGCAGCGCCTCTGGCCCCGGCTGCGAAACCCGGCCCGCTTTCCGCGGACAAGGTAATATTTTTTGCCGCTGATGGCATGCGGCAGGACCTGGCAGCAGGTTACGCTGACCAGCGACTGTTGCCCCAGTTAGGCCGCATGTTCCAGACCGGCGCAACTGCGGCGGATGGCGGGCTGCTGACCCAGGCTCCGGCTAATACCGGCTCCGGCTGGTACAGCCTGGCCACCGGCGCCTGGTCAGGCGTGCACGGATCAACCAACAACACTTTCCACATCAACGGTGCCCCGTTTGATAACCGTACTACTGGGCTGGCGGACGGCGTGCTGCAGGCCGAAACGATTGCCCAGTCAGCCGAGCGAGGCGGCAGGAAAGTGGCGCAGATCGAATGGGCCGGCGGACGTTACGGCTCTATCAACGGCCCAACAGTGGATTATCGCTCGTTCCTTTCGGGACGCGGTGTTGCCACCAGCTACATCGATCCGGGCGACCTGGCCAACTTTGTGGCGTCCTTTGGGCTGCAGTACGATCATCCGGCCGGGTTTGCCGGCCAGGCTCCTTTCCCGCAGGCGGCACCGCAGCCTGCAGCCAGTTGGGCCGGCGTTCCGCGCTCTTTCAGCCCGGCCATGGAGATGCGCCTGCGCGTGCTCGACTTTGGCGTCGATAAGTACGGCCTGAACGCCTATATCTTCGACTCCACCAATGATGGGCGGGTCAATTACGACCGGGTCCTCTTCTCGCCTTCCAAGAACGGCGCTGATCAGGTTGGCGTCTTAAAGAAGGGCGAGTGGGCGGATGTGAAGGTAAAGGTCGTTGGCGGCGCGTTTGATGGCCTGACCGCCGGGATGCTGGTCAAGGTCGAAGAATTGACGCCTGATCTTTCGCGCGTGCGATTGTTCCACACCTCGGTTACCCGCGCCCTGGCTTCCTGGCCCGGCTGGTCTGAGCCCGGTTTCAGCGGTGATTTCGCCGAGTATGTTGCTCAGAAGTTCCCAACATCCACAGCGGCCGATTTTGCCGTCCTGGAAGCCGGCATTGTCAGCGAGGATACCTATGTGGAGCAAGGCCTGTATTGGGAGAAGCTCTACCATCCGCTGACCACCTATATCATGAAGAAGTACAACCCTGACCTGCTGCTGCTTGGTTACCCGGTCATTGACGAGTTCCAGCACCAGTTCCTCGGCCTGGTCACCCCGACCCTGATCAACGGTCAGCCCAACCCAGCCTATGACGATGTGCAGGTCAACGGAACGCCCGATGGGCGCGTGGCAGCGCGTGAAGGCTATCTGCGCCGCGCCTACCAGGGCGCTGACGCTACCCTGGCCCTGGCCAGCAAGCTGATGCCGGCCCGGACCACCACACTGGTCGCCTCCGATCATGGCTTTGGCGCTCAGTTCCTGGCGATCGATGCCAGCCAGGTGCTGGTTGACCTGGGCCTGCTCTCCAAACCGCAGACCTCCAACTGCCGCCCAGCCGCCGGCGAGACAATCGGCAAAGCCAAGGCCTGCTGGGCCGGCGGGACAGTGCAAATTTACCTGAACCTGGCGGGTCGTGACCCGGCCGGCGGTTACCAGCAGGTGGCCGCCGGGGATGCGGCGGCCACCGTGGCAGCCATCCAGGCCGCCTTTGCCGGGTTGAGCGATCCCAACGACTGGACCGGCGATGGTCAGCCTGAAGGCTGGCAAGTGATCGACCGCGTCTATACCAAGGCCGAAGCGCGCTATATTCCCAACGGTCCGGGTTCTACCACCGACATGGCTCACCCAACTCGAACCGGCGATGTCGTCGCCTTTGCCTACCCGCCTTACCAGTTCGACGCGGCTACGCCCGGCACGCTGGTGGCGCTCTCAGCTTTCTTTGGCCAGCACGGTTACGTCCCCGATGTGCAGGCGTTGGACGCAAACATCAACATGCGCGCAGCCTTCCTGGCCGGTGGAGAAGCGATCTCGCGCGGCGTTTATCCGAACCTGCGCAGCATTGACCTGGCCCCCACGGTGGCTTATCTTCTCAATGTGCCCATGCCCCAACACAGCCAGGGCCGGGTGCTGACTGAGATCCTGCGCGGCGGCGCCAGTTTGAAGCCGGTTTCGATCGTCGGCCTGACCGACTTCCATGGCCAGCTCGACCCATCCACATTTGCCTTCGACGGCGTGAACACCCGCGTTGGTGGCGCCAGCTACCTGGCCACCCTGTTTGATGAAGAACTGGCTGCCCTGCCCGGGCCAGGCCTGCTCCTGGCGGCGGGTGACAACGTCGGCGCTTCTCCACCTAATTCGGGCCTGCTCGAGGACGCCCCGGCCATTGACGTTGAGAACGCCTGGGGCCTGGATGCGACTGCCTACGGCAACCACGAGTTTGACTACGGCATCGAACGGCTGCTGGCTCAACAGGCCCGCGCCATGTTCCCCTTCCTGGCAGTGAACATCGTCGAGACCGATACCAGCCAGGCGCCTGAATGGGTCAAGACCAGCCAGGTCTTTGACATCAACGGAGTGAAAGTCGGCGTGATCGGCGCGGCACTGGAGGAGACACCCGAACTGGTGTCCAAGGGTAACACAGAAGGCCTGACTTTCTTGCCCGCCGCTCAGAGGATCGCGGCCGAGTCTGAACGGCTGCGCAAGCAGGGCGTGCGGGTGCAGGTGGTTGTCATCCACGAGGGCACTGCATCTGGCAGCAACGCCGTAGATGGTAAAGCGCCGGTCCCCTGGAACGGCCCTGTCGTTACAATTGTCGAGGCTCTGCAAGATACCACGGTCGACCTGGTCATCGCCGGTCATACCCACCGAATTTCCAACCTGATGGTCGGGCGCATCCTGGTCACCGAAGGGTACAACGCCGGCATCTCCTACTCTGTCCACCAACTGCTGGTCCAGGGTGGTGATGTGGTATGGGCCGGTGGGGCTACCCGAATGGCAACCAACCTCGGCGTCGCCCCGCGGGCTGATGTCCAGGCCATTGTGGATGCTGCGAACGCTGAGACGGCCGTGCTGCGCAACAAGGTGATCGGCACCCAGGCGGCGGATATCCGGCGCGACCCGACCCGCCTGAACGAGTCGGCTATGGGCAACCTGGTCGCTGACGCAATGTATGACAAATACCCCGGGATTGACGCGGCCCTGACAAACTCGGGCGGCCTGCGCGCTGACCTGGTCTGCTCCCCGCCCAGTGCCGGCGAAGCCCCGTGCGAGATTACCTGGGGTGAAATGTTCG